>Ga0315312_1000290_pt1 | contig 71305 bp, 69 predicted proteins | sample TDP7_MG_FD_203629 | JGI IMG/M metagenome (GOLD analysis project Ga0315312, IMG submission 203629) | Freshwater sediment microbial communities from Lake Towuti, South Sulawesi, Indonesia - TDP7 | ecosystem: Environmental > Aquatic > Freshwater > Lake > Sediment | place: Indonesia: South Sulawesi... | reverse complement strand
ATTCAATTGGAAGCCAAAGAAGAGGCCAAGAAATTATAAAGGTAACCGAACAAGCTGCGAAGAACAGAACTAATCCCTTGACTTTAGTAAAAGTTGGGGAAATTGGATCCCTCGTTTGTGTGATGTGTATAATGATTACCCAAGTGAGCAATGCAACCGCCGTGAGAATGCCATAATATTTCCCTGGAATGGCTAACCCGCAAAAGGCGCCGGAAACGATGAAATATATTGACGACCACCTGTTAGAGACTTTGGTGCCTCGATAAAAGCAAAGAATTGCTAAGGACGTAAACAGCGTCATGGGAACATCAAACCAAACAATTCGGCTACCAGCGAGAAAAACCGGGTCAAAGATCAGAATGGAAGCCGCGAGAATTCCGACCTTTTCATTAAAAAGCTCTCTTCCTAAAAAGTAGACTATTACGCATGCTAGGGCACCTAATATAGCTATAGGAACTCTACCTGCGACTAAGATATCGACGCCACATGGCGTTAATAACTTGACAGATAGTCCAATGAGAAGTTCTACCACGGGAGGGTAATCAATCATTTTGGGCCAGAAAGATTTGTTCAACCAATTATCAAAGTATTGAAGACCATAGATAATGCGCCCACTTTCATCAATATTGAGACCCCAGTTGAGACTTATTATTCGTGGCAATAATGCAACAAAAAAAATTACAGCGGGATAAAAGGTATGTTTCCCTAATTGTCTTTTTAACGTCTTTAAAAACTTCTGAAATGGTGAAATTGGAGGTTCATGGACCATATTGAAATAATATGTAGCCCTCCTTTTTCAAGCATATTACCAAAGCCTCTATACCAGAAAACTCTAAACCCACAAAACGCCACATCATTCTCATTAAAGTGAGCGGATGGGTTTTTCTATCCAACATTTTGCATCATAGAGTATAGCGCTGATTCCTCTGTGGGCGCCTCCCTTCATAATCAATCTTTCAATTGATCTTTTCCTCGCTATGTAGACGATGCGTTCGCCCATTATCCCGTCTCCCTGTTCAGTTAAAATCGTCAACGAACAATCACCTTTCTGGGTTTTTCGGCTTCTTCCACAGCACTTTCCGCAATGAGTTGTTTAACCGCCTCAAAGACTACTTCAATGTCAAGCCCAAGTTCAAAGGCAATGTCACTAGGATAGTGAAAGCCGGGATGAGTTTTGAGGTAGCTTGAAATTTGCCGTTTAGCTTCCTCGACTGGAACCTCCTTAACCGAAATGATGGGTGCCTCGCCTATTTCTTTTAGTTTCTCCTCTGCAGCTGTGGAAATAAAATCTGCTACCCCCCTATATTTTTCACCTGGTGGGCTTCTCACAATTCTTCGCACCTTCCTTACTAACTCCTCTGGAAGTGTAACCGAGGTGAAACCTTTCTTAGGCATATACATCACTGTACGTTATTACGGTAATACTTCATACTTCTGATCATATAAACCTGTACTAGTCAACTACCCACGGCTGAAGCCCGTGGGCTTCTCCTATTCAGCTAAGGCTTTCCGCACCTAGCCTCAAATGAGAGTTCGGGCGTCACTAAGTCGTGAGTTTTGTTTCATATTGTGAGCAGAATTACATCTGGAAGTTTTGCTTTTTCGCAGGGTTTGGGAAGCGTTTTAGTGAGGGTTTTTAGTTTTTCAGCTAGTTCGCTCTTTTTTTGACTGAATTCGGCTTGTAGACATTTATCCAGCGTTAATATTTTATCTATTCCCAAGATTGTGCTGGAGAGGCTTGTTCCAAAGGAGCCGTATGCCAGAATTTTCGCATCTTCTTTTCTCAGTGTTGTTGTCTCGGTTATTTGTTTAAGCCACTTTTTGAATAGTTCTGTTGGATAAAGAACGTCCACGTTTGCGATTATGGCCTTTGTGATAGGGGGATTCCTAATTATGTAGGTGAGGATATTGTAAGTTTCTAGTGTAATGTATATTTCTGCGCCTTGCGAACGAAGTGCCGCTAGGATGGTTATAACCAGTTCTTGCTCCTTAGTGAGCGGCATCCCAGTATTGGTATTGAGGATCGCTTCAAACCAGCGACGTACAACGTTCTTATCGAGGAGCACCCGCAATTTTCTTCACTTTAAGCTCAACGCTTTGGGTCTCCTTCTCAGCTTCCTCGTACCATTTATCCCAAAGCGATTCTCTCTCCTTTTCCGACATTGACAGATACTTGGCCACTGTTAGGTCCCTAGTCAGAGGCTCTTCACCTATCAAAAATCTATGTTTTTGTTCCAAGCTCGTGAATGCCAGAATTAGATCTCTTATTGCTTCGCTTGGTTTAATCCCTAGGGCTTCGCACCGTTTCTCGAAGGCCTTTTTCAATTTCAATTCAACCCGAACTACTATTTGGCTTTCCTTCATGAAATCTCACTACGTATTACAAATGCAATGCATCTTATAAGAGTAACAGAGCTCATAGCAGTATATGCTTTTTACTTTCTTGTTGTTGCCCAAAAAAGAGCCAAAGTCAAGGAGTTACTCGAAGAAGACTTTAACCTACTAAACCCAGACAAGAATGTTGTCTCCTTTGAACAGACCTACGACAGAGTGCTTGGCTTAACACATATTGAGCTAAACATCATTTAACCGGCGCGGGTTTCAGAAGTGTTTGATATGCTTAAAACTGCTGCCGAAGCTCTGCCGTCGGTGTCAGACAAATCAAAAACAAACCTCCAGACTCCGAGGCGTGGACGATGCGCCTTGAACTCCATAAACCATAACTATGCCCTAAATGTGTCTACAAGTTTCTTGCAGGCGTTGAATGTTTCCTCGGCTCTTTTAATGGCGTCTGTCGCGTCTTCTTTACTTATTACGTCTTCTGGGGTTAGAAATGCTTCTTCTCCGCCGTATAGGGCTGGTTCTCTCTTTTTTGTGAGTATTTTATTGCTTTCCGCTATTCGCGGTGCATGATCGCTGAACCAGTCTGGGAATCGATTTATTGCAAGTAGGAGGACGTCGCTTACATCGTGTTTCTTTGGGTATTCTATCCCAACTAACTTTAATATGGCCTTTAGGGACAATTCAACACATTCAGCGGAAAGTCGGACACAATAGGGAAAGTTTTCATCTTGCAGGGCTTCTCTTCCGTCTTTAAGTCTGGCTTCAGCCTGTCTCAGTAATGCCTTTGAAACCTCCAATAGTTTCATACTTGGAAAATCTCCCCAACTTTTAGGTCCGGTTTTAGGTCCCAATACCATTTATCCTGATCAATGAAGACACGTTTAGCGTTAGTACTTATCAGCTTGGCTTTCAATTTTATGAGCAAGTTTTCGAAATAATTTTCTCTGTCTACAATTGTAATGGCATCTTCGGTTAAATCCAGTAGTAGAAGAGGTAATCGCTCTACTTCCTCTCTACGAAATGGAATAAAACTGAAATCTGCAAAGACTCCTTTCGACCATAACCAATCTAACTCGTCTTTGATTAAATTCTCAATTTTGCAAAGCTTTTCAATTCGAGAACCCACGCTTCCTACAAAGTCATCTGAAACCAGCAGTATATCCACATCACTTTCCTTTTCGGCGGTACCCCGTGCGACCGAACCATAGACAACGAACGAGGTGAGACTATAGTCCTCTAAGGCCTTAACGGCGGCGGAGCATATGAGGTTGATATATCTCTCCTGTTTTATGTACTGTATATTCTTCAAAATTCCGCTCGCCAGTAGGATGAAGCTTTTGGGAGCTAGAAGCCTATAATTTCTTGGTCTAGACTTGCTGAAAATCGTGACGAGTCTCTCTCTGTGAAGTTTACTTAAAACCATGTTGAGCATTGGTTTATCTAATTTAAGAGATTCTTGTGCGCTGTTAAATGTGAAAATTTCTAATCTGAAATCTCTGTAAAGCCTTGCGTACGCCTCGCCGAGCCAAGGTGGGATCCACATAAAGCTCAAAGATAAATAAATTGTTTAGCTAAACTATAAATTTATCTTTTCTGGGTCCCATATTCTAAAAAGTAAAACTTGACTTGGAAGCCCACGAGCTCATTCTTGGGAGAGAGTCGCGAGTGGTACCATACAAATTATATAAATATAAGCAATATGCTTTTATTTGTTAAATTCGACTATTAGCATGATGCTTTATGGCTATTTTCACTGAGAGGCAGATATCAGTACTTAACCTGCGTAAGAGCCTCAAGCAAGTTGAGGTGGCGAAGGCTCTAGGTATCTCTCAGTCTGCAGTTTCACAGGCGGAGAAAAATGCTATCGTTACGTTTAAGCAAGCCGTGGAAGTCGTTGAGCTATACGAGAATAATGGACTGTTACGGTACGCTCAGGTGTCAGAGGATCCAATCGAAAACGCCCATGTTGTCTTAAGACATGTTTGTTTGCCTTATATGGCCAGCGGAAGCTTTGCCCAATGGCTTCTAACTTCATATCAATATTTCGCAGTTGAGAACCCCGTGGTTCTACGTATTCCCATGGAGGATTCGGAGAAATGGGATGGCTTTTACGGATCCAAAATTGTTCCAATGAGAGAGAAAGAGTTTGAAGACTTGTTCTCTCAAGCAAGCTTTTGCGAGGGTATAACTGTTGCACCAGTCGCTGCCATTATTGTAGATTGTATCATCCAAGGCAGAGGAAGGGAAGCTACAGCAATGGTGATTTGTAAGTACGACAAGATAGACTTCAGGTTATTAGTTGAGCTAGCTAGGAGACATGCCATCTTAGACTCAGTTTCATACATCATACATGGTATTCATAATATTACAGGAAATTTGGGAGTGAAGACCTTCATTGAAACAATTGTCAGAATTTTCCCGAAGCCTAAGAGAAGCTATCCAGAGTATGACCTTATCAAAGTCGTTTACGACAATAGCGAATACTTGGTGGCGAGGGGTTAAATGGATATTTTTGACGAAGCGTTTAGGAAATTGAAATATTCCTTCAAGGAGAAGCGTACTAAGCTTGCATGGCTGGGTGCATATGGGGTAAAAGAGTATGATACAGAACATAGACGCATGACAAGGGATTTTGACGCTATAACTCTTCCATCTGAGGTCTTAAAAGTGAGGGAGGTTATGGAAAGCCTCAGTTGGAGGGAAATACGAAGCCTTTTGACAAGAAAAGGGGAGTTAACTTTCACGAAGAAAGTGAGGGGAAAAGAGCTTAAATTAGATGTGTATACCGAGGGAAAGCTCTACGACTTTGAGCATACACGCGTTGAGTATAACCTGCTAGACGTCCTAGAGCGACTTTACTCAGACCCACTTCCGCCTACTAATTTGGCTATATCAAAACTTATGATAAAACCGCCGTTAAGCAGTGAGCATAAGTATGACCTCACGAGGCTTCTTCTTAAAACAAAATTAAATCCAAACGATTTCACACGTGATATTGCAAGAAATTTTTGGTTGAGAAAGCGGGTGAAAAGAAACATGTTAGACCTAAGAGATTTTGTTAAAGGGGCTTCGTGGCTTACTATACGCGAGAGAAGAATTGTGCTGAAGAAAATTAGAGAATTAATTTATTGAGAATATTTTTAATTGACACACTTTGCGACTGGAGCCGGCAGCTTTCTCGCCTGGGTTTTTGTTAACTTATATTAAACTTTCCAAACCTAGCTAACCAAAGCCTTTCCAGCCCATTAGGATCCGCCTAACTTAGTTTACGGAAATGGTTAGTTTTCATATCCATGTACGCTTGGTCTCTTTTATAACATCGAAGTGAGTGTCGTCGGAAAGTATTCTTGCTCCTTTTGTTATTGCAAGCGATGCTACAATGCAGTCGCCCATGGGCACATCTCTATATCGGCACTTAAGTAACCCTGCCTCCTTGGCAACCTCAGGCGTTAGCTCTTCAATTTGGAGTCCGCTTCTTAAAAGGGATAGAAAACGGATATTTGCCTCTTCTCTTCCTCTTCTTTCGCACGTAATCCTAACTACTTCGCCTAGGACTAATGTCGGCATTATTCCTTCATTGCGTTGCACAAGTTCTCTTAGTTTTTTGGATGTCTTGGTTTTCGTATCTGGCTTGTCGGAATAGAAATGCTCAATCAGAAAGCGGGTGTCCACTATTTCTTTCAACTTAGTATTCTTCTCTGAGTTTCTCTATTTCCTTTTTAATCTCCTCGGTTTTCCCAAATTTAGCGTCTATTCCAGCTAATTCCTCAAGCTTCGGGATTACTTTAATGAGCAAACCCCCCTTGGTAGCCTCAACCATGAGCTCGTCTCCTTCTCTAATTCCATACGTCTCTCTAAATTCTAAGGGAATCGTGGTTTGTCCTCTTCTTGTAACTTTTACTATCGAGCGCATTTCTTAACCTCATACCATGAAGGTGAAGTCCTACATATAAATTTAATCCTACTTTTTATAAAAATAGGATTATTCATCGATCTATGGCTTTAGAGCAGAGGGCAGTGTTTTTGAGGTTTTACAGCCTCAACATCTTTCGCCGCTTTTTCAGCATCTTTTCTGTCTCTTAGTAAAATCAAAACTTTGGACACCCGCTTTGGGATTATTTTAATGTTAACAATTAGGCTGAAAACGTAAACTTTGTTAGCAAGTTAACATTAAACGCGTTCATCATGGTTCGGAGATTTTGCTTATTTGAGCATCTACTATAACCCTTTACCAAAAGGTTTTGGACACTAAAATTCAAGGCTGACACTATTTATTCAAATCTTTGAGCTTTCTGGCTGTTTGGGTAAGCTGCTGATATATGGTTAAAAACTGGTTTAGAACTCTTTGAGGGCTATTGTTTGTCTCTATATATTTTCTGCCTTCGATGCCCATGATTCGACAAGTTTTTGGGTCAGCGAGGAGAGTATTGATGGCTTCAGCAAGCTTAGTTGAATCTTTAGGCGGAACAAGGAGTCCGTTAACGTTGTTTTGAACTATTTCTGGGATGCCCCCTATCTTGGTGGCGACAACAGGTTTTTCGACCGCGAAAGCTTCAAGATGGACACGCCCCAGTGGCTCAGGCCAGATTGATGGAAAAACAATTAGAGTGCTATGATAGTAGACGGCAGGGATTTTTTCGGGATCAATATATTCGACAAAAAGGGTTTTTTCAGCGACACCCGTTTTGGTAGCGAGTTGAATGAGTTCGTTTCGTTGAGGCCCAGGTCCAACTATGAGGAAGTAGGCATCGGAATGTTCGCGGAGAATTTGCGGGATGGCTTGGATTAAGTATTTTACGCCTTTCTGTTCGCGGAGGTATCCTACGTAAGTGACTATTGGCTTGGTTTTCGGCAATTTCAGATTTTGCTCAATTTCGTCGACGTACTTCTTTGCTCTGGCTTGGAATTCTTGAACGCCGATAAAGTTTGGAATAACAGTAATCTTGCTAGGTTGAAATCCGTGTTGGATGAGAATAACCTTGTGACTTTGGGATAAAACTGTATAATGATTGTAGCCGCGCGCGAAGTTTTTCCGAATTAATTGCATTATTTTTTCCGCGATTGCAAAGCGAGTTGGCACTCGTCTACTGAGGCATTTAGCTAGGGTTGAGGGTGTACATTTGATGCAAATGTCACCATCGAGGTCGAGATGAAGAAAGGGGCATGTGAGAAAATGGTTGTTGATGGTGGCAACTGTTGGAATTTTTAGGTCGCTTGTGGCTATGCGAATTCGAGAGATCATGTCGATGCTATAAGAGTGAACAATGTCGGGTTTGATGTGTTCAATAATTGAGGTTAATTGGGGAATGTTGCTAGCCCAGTTTAACCCTGTGTATATGCTTGGTTTGATAGGTATTTTTGGATCTGAAAGGGTGTAGAAGACGGTTAAATTCCCGTGTTTTGTAGTTCTTGGCTTTTGGTTGACAGGTAGTCGTGTAACTACGAAGACTTGGTGTCCCGCATCGGCAAGATACATGGCAAGGTAATAGCTACTTACCTCACCGCCTGCCGCTGGAAAACCTGTGCCTGGAATGTTCCGCGTAACTAGGCATATCTTCATTGAGGACAACTCGCTGAGATCTAGTTGATAGATAGAAACATTTGGTGAATTAATTTGTTGCAACACCTGGCTCATATAATTCTTAGGTATACTCGATACAGACCTGTTCTCTCGACTCGAATATAGCCGTGTTCATGTAGAAAGGTTTTCAGTTCATGTTCAAACTCTGGCAAAAGAATCACGAGTTTGATTTGGTGACGGAGAAGAAGTTCTCTAACGGTTTGCGGTGTGAAAACACCAGCGTACTCAGCTGTGAGGGTCATGTCGACCAAGAGTGGGTAAGGTCGCTTGGCTATGAACGGAACGATTGGGTTTTGACTGAAAACCATGTCTTCAGGTGCTGTATATTTTTGTACAATTCGAACGAGCCGCCGAATTGTGGCATTAATCGGACCCTTATCACGTTCAAGATCTGCTGCCACTAATTGAAAATTGCTAGCGGCAACGTATATCCCGCCGACAAGGATTGCAAGGATGAAGATTGTGACTGTTTGTTTCCGTTCGTCGCCAGTTAAAAGGTTGGGAAGAGGGATGGAACCAAGTGAAGCGAATAGCGGTGCTGCCATAATTAATACATGTGCAGTTGCAATCGGTTGAGCAAAATAAGGTAGTAAGGAAAGGAGAGCTACAGTAGAGAGAAGGAGTCTTTTTGGATTAGGGTTAAGCCATGTGTAGACCGCGCCAGCTAAGCCGACTGCAATTGGAAACTCTTCGGTGGCGATTATGTAGACGAATTTATTGAGATGAGCAATAGGCATCCAGCTACCCTTGATTGTATGGAACAAGATGAGACATCGCCATAAGCTCTCCGCTGGGAATAACGTTAATGGAATTAGGGGTAGTATGAAACCTATCATCGCAAGGGTAAGGCCTCTTGAGGAAAAATGCCCCTCATGTTTGTGCAAAATAAAGTAGAGGATATATGCTGGAATTGCCGTTGCAGCTGACAGGTAAGTTAAGCTGGCAAGTCCAAGGGTCAAGCCAACGTAGAACAAATTAGCGCCTACGAGAAGCAGGTAGAGAGATAACATGGAAAGAAAAATTGCTAGTGTTTGTGGAGTGGCTTGGACCGAAAAATATAGGGTGTGCGCACTGAGTTGGTAGAGGGCTGCGGCGATTAAGGCAGCAATTCGACTTTTTGACATTTTATAGGTTATCATGTAAACTAGGATTGTAACGCCTAGAAAGGCAAGTATGGCTACATACCTTCCTACATTCCACATTTCGTGTGGATTAGTAAGGTTGAGAAGCTTCCACAATCCCGTGACCAGCCAGAAGAAGAGTGGAGGATGGGCGAGGAAGAAGTCCCGGTATGGTTGATAACCTTGCAGAATTAGCCCACATGCGGCTACGTACGTGCGGTCGTCTACACCGGAGATGCCGTAGACGTAAACTCTAGCAAGTATTCCAAACGCTAAAATTAGAAGAAGAACCAAAATGTCAGGAAAATATCGCTTTGAAAGAAGTTTTTGTAAGCTCAAGTTGGATCAGTTAAATTTTCCAACAGTTCTTTTTGAAGATAACTTTTATTGATTAGTGCTAGGAGTTTATTTAGAAAGAGAATTGTAACTATTATTTTGATAGCTATGATAGTTATAAATAGCAAATAGCTTAAATTAACTAGTTACAACTATACAAACGTCAGCATTCTTCAATGAGTATCCCCGAGATCATTGTGAAAGATTTGACCTCATTTCTAGGCATGGTGAGTTTGCTAAGCTTACTGAATCGTATGAGGAGTTATACAGATTAAGAAGGTGGGCCACCTACCGAGAGTTTAAAAACGGTGATAATGCTGAGAAAGCCTACACAATTACGGTTAAGATTCTAATCGAAACAGCAAGATTGAGTGGTTATGATGTTAGAAAGCTTGGGATCAATCAAAGAGATTAAAAATGCGCTGAAAGATTTCGTCGCTGAAACTAGTTCAATCGATGAAGTTTTAGCTGTAGTTCTTTATGGCTCAGCCGCGAGGGGAATTTGGGATAAACTTTCAGATTTAGATTTACTTGTCCTCATGTCAAACTCAGTTAGAGGAATTGAAGTTAAAGATTTTGAAAAAGAAGTTGAAGAAAAATTTGGGGTTAATATGGAGGTCTTAATTTTAACACCGAAGGAAGCCGCTGGCGAAGCAATTGTTGACTCTATAAGAAGAGATGGTGTAATATTATACTGTAAAGACAGAGAATCTCTGTTTGATGTTTTAGAAGGAAAACGAGAAATTTGGTTACTTATAACTTATGATCTGTCAAACCTCCCAAAGAAGACTAGAGATATTTTCCTTCAGGAATTTCACGGTTGGAGTAGAGGAGGACAAAGACAACGTGGAATGCTCGATCATCTAGCCGGAAGATGGTGGAAAGTATCTAGAACCGCCTATGCGTTTGATCCAGATGTTGCAGGTAAGGTTCTCCTATTTCTCAACAAAATGAGTATAAAGCACAAAGAATACGTACTAGTGAGCATTGGAAAGGCGAAAGAAACCCAATTAATACAACAGTCATACCTTTAACTAACTCATTATCCGATGTTTATGGATTTCATAAGCGTGATTATTTTAAATTTTACAATATTTCAGAACAGATCTTGAGCTAAAGAGTTGAAGTGAACTGGTGAGAGTTGAACAAACAGTTATTCCGAGGAATCAGTGTTCTTACAGCTACTCGTGAGAATTTAGTTTATTTAATTCCCTTAGTTTTGATCGCCGCCTTTTCCTTTGCTATTCGTACAGTTAACTTAGAGGCAGTTTTGGACCGCTTGACTGATAGTGACGTATATCTTACAACGGCTATGCTGGTGTATAAGGGGTTTCCTTTGTATAAGGAGGTTTTTTGCAGCCAGCCACCCCTAATTATTTGGCTTATGCTGTTAGCTTTCCGCCTTTTTGGAATGACTAGTTTTGTAGGCGGCTTGGTTGGGGTTTCTTTCTCTATCCTCGGAATAGTCGGCGCATTTTTGATATCGAAAGAAATTTCAAGTTGGCGAGCAGGTTTAGCTGCTGCCCTTCTTCTTTCATTTTCTCCTTATTACTTGTGGCTTTCCCGTTCTGCATCTAATGAGATTATGTTCTGCGCATTGAGCACAATTGCAGTTTATCCATTCTTGGTTTATCTCAGGAATGGAGATCGCAGATGGCTATGTGGATCCGGCTTCATGTTTGGACTTTGCATTTTGGCGAAGTTTTTTGCGTTTTTTCCGCTGGTTGTGGTCGCGGCATATCTAGCTTGGAAAAGGGATGTGAGAGGAGTTTGCTTCTTTACTATTTCGGCTGTATTACCTCTGCTCTCCCTTTTAACCGTGGATCCCCGGGCTATGATGGATAATACAATAGTATATCAATTAGAAAAGCCGCCGCACAAATGGTTGACAAAATTGCATGTGACACAAGAGTTTCTCCTGAGCGATCCGAGTTTGATATTGGCAGGATTTGTTGGCATATTATATGCTTTCCGACGAAGAGATTGGCGTCTCTGGTTTGTGCCGTTGTGGTTTTTAATCTTCTTCGCCGGACTAATTTTGCAGTCTGAATTGTGGTTCCACCACTTAATCAATGTGTTACCGCCGTTGGCTGTGCTGGCAGGCTTCGTCCTAGACCAGACTCTTTTTAAACATCCGCCAAAAGCAATTGGAATAGTTATTCTAATTGGGTTGGTTCTTGGCGCTTCGACCGTGGCAAATCAAGATTACTACTATATCTACTCATTCCCTAGGGCGTATGGTCCATATTCGGACACACGGTCAACAGTGGCACTGGTCCAGAGTTTGACAAGCCCAGATGAGTTTATCATAAGTGGAGATCTACTGATTCCGTTCTTATCTAATCGGCTAATTCCACCATTTTTAACAGACTTAAGTTGGCCCCGCATCGAAATGGGATTAGTAAATTCGGCGATGCTCATTCGGGCATGTCAAGCATATGATATTCGAGTAATTGTGAAATGTGGTCGCCTCGATTACTTCACTGATTTTATAGAGTACTTACACCTACATTATGAGCGCGTGGCGGTAATCGGATCCTATTGGGTTTACCTTAGAAAATAACACAATCAAGGGCTTTGATGGGTCTTAGCCTCTTTCCATAGTAGCCAGTCGTATGTTACGTAAAGTGCGGTTGCTAATACCCCGATTAAGGCGAGGATAATATACCGCGTCTCCCTCCATGCGGAGCTGGCATACCACCGATTTGTTAAGTGATCAATAGGATACCGAATGCTTACGGGGAGAAAATTAACAATCAACGGCCGGAAGAATTGGAAGATTAGGATGTGACTGAACATAAATGCAAGAAAAGTGATCCACATGCCATGGAATAGCCACTTCCGCCGAGAATTATAGGCTACGATGTCAAGGGTCCCAAATGGAAGAGCCCAAATAAAATATTGCTCGTTGACAAGTCGATTTGTCGCAAGAAAGCCGAAAAGCACCATAAGAATTCCGTAAGTTAGATTACGTTCTGAATAATGCCAACGACACAAGAGCAGATAAATGAAGATGATGACTCCGGTCATAAGGTAAGTTGGATAATCGGATGGAACAGGAATGTTAAATGAATCGGTGACTTGATAGAAGTTCACTCCATGAATTCCCTTCTCTTCTGTATAGTAAGCGGTAAGCGAGTAAATGTAGCTGCTCTGGTCCCAAATGAGGAAGGGAATTGAGATTAAGGCTAGAACGCCGATTGAGATTATTATAAATTTGATAATTTGAAGCCGATTGACTTTGATTCGCCAGAGGAAGAGTAGGAACAAGGGAATTAAGAGTATTGGGTACATTTTGAAGCCGATTCCTATACCGAGAAAGAGAGCGCTCTTGTCGTATTGCTTGTTGAAGAAGTGTTCAGCAGACAAAAGTGTGCATAGAGCTGGAAAAACATCGAACATTCCCCAGATTGAGTTAATCCAAATTACATATGGATTTAGAAGCCACAAAAGTGCTGCTGCGCGGGCTTTGTTTGTGCTTCCTGTAAACTTTGCTATGAGTCTGTAGAGGATGAAACTTACACCGATGCTAGCTAGGATTAGTGGCATTTTTATGAAGAAACGTTCAACTAAACCGCTGACATAGGATGGCAATGAGGGATTCATAAAAAGTTGACTTATTGAGTAGAAAACTGCGATAACTGCCATCCATAACGGCGGATAAGTGAAAACACACTCTTTAACGGTGTATGGATTGACATGTTCAATTATCAAGTAGTATCCGGTTAGCCGCCAATACCACACGTCATGAGGGTCCTGTGTGAATGGAGCAAGAAGTAACTGAACTACAACAGTAACAACGATCACAAACAGTAATTTCCGATCAGCAAGTATTTTGGTAAATGTGGCATGCAAGCGACACAGACTTCCGACTATGTTAGTTAGAATAGTAGGGACAAATTCCATCTATGAAGATGAAAGTTTAAGAAGTTCAATGTAGAATGGATTCCGCTCCCACGGCCATTCTGCACCTTTGGTTAGATACCAGTCAATTGTTTCCTTCAATCCATCTTCAAGGGAAATTGTTGGCTCCCATTTCAAGATTCGGTTAGCTTTATCATAATTGGCGCAAAGTCTATCTACATCAAATGGGCGAAGCTTTGACTTGTCTTGAGATATTTCAATTTTCTTCTTTCCCATTAGCCGAGCAATTAGGTAGACCAAGTCACGAATTTTGACATCTTTACCAGACCCGACGTTAATGACCTCCCCCACTGCTTGTTTGCACTGACCCGCAATTAGGAGGGCTCTAACCGTGTCAGCAACATAGGTGAAATCTCGAGATGATTCTAAGTTGCCAAGCACCAATTTATTTGAGCGCACCAATTGCGAAATCACGGTTGGTACAATGTATGGATGAGTTTCCCGTGGACCGTACGTGTTGAACGGCCGTATTATTGTAATTGGCATTCCATGTTCCTTGTATAAAGAAAAACAAATTCGGTCAGCCGCTAGTTTACTGACGGCATAGGTGGAGTGAGGATTAACTGGATGATTTTCATCCATTGGAACATACTGTGCTGTTCCGTAAACTTCGGAGGAGGAGACGTGAACAATCATTTCGGGGTTTTCATTAAGAGTAGCAAGCATGAGGTTTAAAGTTCCATCAGCATTAACCGCAAAAAACTCCTTTGGTCGTTGATAACAAAGAGGAATGAATGGCCTAGCGGCAAGGTGAAAGATTATGTTCTGCCCTTTTGTGGCTTTGACTACCGCCTCTTCTTCCCGAAGATCGCCGCAAATCACTTTCACTTTAAGCTTACGAATATTTTGAAGATCCCCAAATGAAAAGTCGTCGAGAACTGTGACATCTGCTCCGTGCTTTCGTAGTTCGACAACAAGTTCAGAGCCGATGAAACCTGCTCCTCCGGTGACGAGTACGTTTTTACCTTCGTAGGATGGTGGCATTTGATTGTCCCCATTGAAGTTGCTAAACTCTTCTTAAAGCTTCTTTTAAATGTTTGACGATGTACTCTTGATCGTCCGTGCTTACTGAGTAATGTATTGGAATGGACAATACCGTATCCGAAGCCTTTTCAGACACCGGATATTCCCCACCCCTGTAGCCGTAGAGTTGGCGGTAGATTGGTTGAAGGTGGACGGAGGGAAAACAGATACGCGTTTCAATTCCATTTTTCTCAAGTTGGGTTTGGACTTGGTCCCTCTTTTTCACCCTTATCGTGTAAAGAAAATAGCCATGCTTCACGTGGGGGCTGACGTAAGGAGGTTCAAGCCCAGCGATCTCGGATAATTGCTCAGTATAGTAGCTGGCTAACTTTTGTTTATAATTCACAATTTTATCAAGTCGTTTAAGTTGAACAACGCCCAATGCAGCCTGAAGTTCAGTCATTCGATAGTTATATCCAAGCATAATATGGTGATATCTGTAATCTTGGCCGTGACTTCGAAGCAGTTTCATTGTTTCAGCTAATTTAGCATCGTTGGTAACAATCATTCCCCCTTCGCCAGTTGTCATAGATTTGTTTGGGTAGAAGGAGAAGCATGCGATATGGGCCAGATTGCCGGCTTTTTTGCCTTTGTAAATTGCACCATGGGCTTCGGCGGCATCTTCAATGACTGTTAAATCGTGTTTTTCAGCGATTTCCATAATTTCGTCCATTTCAGCGGGATGTCCACTGTAGTGAACAGGGATGATCGCTTTGGTTTTAGAGGTAATTGCTTTCTTGACTTGATTTGGGTCTATGTTATAGGTTTTGGAGTCGATATCCGCGAAAACAGGTTTTGCATTCTGATATACAGCAGCATTAGCCGTAGCAATGAAAGTGAAAGGGGGGACAATTACCTCGTCGCCTTGCCCAATGCCAAGTGCAGCCAAAGCAACATGCAGTGCAACAGTACAGTTGAACACCGCAACCGCATATTTAACGCCAAGATATTTCGCAAAGGCTCGCTCAAACTCCTCAACTTTAGAACCTTGAGATAATTGAGTCCGCCGTACAGTTTCAGCGACAGCTGCCACATCCTCCTCAGTGATGTATGGAACAGCGAATGGAATCTTCCGTCTAGATTTCAAAGGACTGCCTCCTAGGCTTATTGTAAAGTTCTCTCCATTGGTTTATAGGAATAATTACGTTACGACCTTCAATTCGGCTTCGGAAAAATATGGCACATACACCCTATGGAAATTATTCTTTCAGGAAAGCCACTGGCGGCCTTCCGAGACCTCGCCAAATGAAACCCAAATTTAGAGCGACAACAGGATTGATTATTGCTCTAGCATCTACAATAGCGCATGGTTTGTTAACATACTTTGCAATTTGTTTAAGGTTAATTTTCTTGAAGATGGTATGTTCGGTGGCGACTACGATACAGTCTGCATTCTTCACAGCAGATAATAAATCGGACTCCGCAGAGATGCCTTTTGGTGCCTTAGTAACAAATGGGTCATAGGCATTGACTGTCGCGCCTTCCTTAGCCAGTTTTCGGGCAAGAGATACAGCTTGGGAACCTCTCAGGTCACTTACGTCTCCCTTAAATGCTAGTCCTAATACTGAAACCCTTGAGCCTCGCAACACTTTTCCCATTTCATGAAAAGCATCTTCAATTAACCCTGAAATGTGAAGATACATAAGCTTGTTAATTCTTCTAGCGATTGTAGGAAGGCAAATTTCAGCGCCTTTTTCTTTAGCAAAAGCCACAAGGAAGAGGGGATCCTTCATAAGACAGCTACCACCCGCCAACCCAGGACGAAGCATATGCCAGTTCCGCGCTTCGGGTAAGGTGTTTGCCGCAGATATTACCTCCTGGACATCAATACCTGTTTTCTCACAGATCTCCGCAAGCTCGTTAGCGTAAGCAATCGATAGGTCAATCCAAGCATTGTCGGCAAGCTTAACTAATTCAGCTGCCTCCGGCTTACTCACCCGAATAGTTTGTACATCTAACCGGGCGAAAATAGCGGTAGCCACTTCTGAGCTCTTCTTGTCAACGCCTCCGATAATTTCCGGCAGGATCCTTAACTCTCGGATAGCTCTTCCCTCAGCCAACCGCTCTGGACAGTATGCGAGGAGAAAGTCTTTGGCTGCTTTTAGGTTAGAGGATTGTTCAAGAATTGGTCGCACAACTGTGTTAGTCGTACCAGGAGGCACAGTAGATTTCAGGATTATAAGCTTGCCTTTTGTTAATCCCTTTCCAACTTTCTTGCAGGCAGCTTTTAGATCCTCAAAACTAATCTTGCCACGTCTATCAAGTGGAGTTCCAACGGTTATGATTACTACATCACTTTTCCTTGTCGCTTCAATAACGTTGGTCGTCGGCGTTAGCCTTCTACTAGCTACAACCTTCTTTATCAGCTGGTCTAATTCAGATTCATAGAAGGGTGTTTTCCCCTGTCTTACTGTCCGGATAATGTTAGAATCTACGTCCACTCCGATGACCCTATACCCGACATCCGCCATGACACTAGCAATGCAAAGACCGACGTAACCTAACCCAACCACACAAATGGTAATGCCGCATTTGTTTGCCTTAACCTTGATTTCCTCAGAGCTCATCCGAATAAAGTTCAACGTAATTCCAACCCAGTTTGGTTTTAAAACTAATTTTATTGATAAAAATGTAAGCTTTATTAAAGTGAAATGAAACTGCAGTGCTAATGCCAAAAATATTTTTTATAAACTTTGCATGTTGATTGGGGTGCAGTGGGCAGGTGCAGGCTTGAGTTCCAAATATTTGCGGAAGCAGACTGCTTCATACCTCATACTCGCCTTCATGATTGGAGTGGCGATGGCACTTGAAGCAGTCTTGCTGTTTATTAATCCAGCACCTCCAGGAAGCGACCCGGCCCTTCGAATTTGGTCAACCCGCCGACTAGTCATCCTTGGAGAGAGACGAGAACCCTATCCTGCGTTTGACGCTTCGCTGGCATGTGTTTGGTTAATTGGATTCGATGTGGATGAGTTGTGTATTTGGTTTGGAATCATTTTAAGCGCGTTAACGGTGATCCCAGCATTTCTGCTAGCTAGAAACGTCTGGAAGGGCTCTGCAGCCGGCTATATTGCAGCCTTCCTCACGGCATTTTCATTTGCAATTTTTGAAATGATTAGCTGGGGAGGTTACGCCAACCTTCTGGCAGTCTGGTACATACTTCTGATTACCGCATTTCTCACGCGTGGTCCCCCAGGCGATTTTCGTAGAAATCTCCTCATTTTGACGATTCTTAATGCAGGTTTAATGATGTCACATTTTTGGAGCTTTTTAGTCTACGTTGCCGTGATTATCGTTACCGCTTTCGCGATGATAGGTTTGCATAGGTATCTTAACTTTCCAAAGAAAAAGCTCCTTCCACTAACAATTTTAGCCTCTATTCCTCTCGCAATTTTGATTACTAGCCCATGGTGGGTGCCTATCTATGAATTCCTCACAACCGTTTTTGGAATTGCGTTTGGATCGACATCAGTAGCCATGAGAATGGGAGATTCGGGATATTTCTGGTATTTCTTGCAACCAAGCGATTTCTTCATGACATTTATCATTATCGGATTCGCTGCGATCTTCATAAGGGCAAGGAAGGGGGGATTAGACCTCTGTCGTGGCTTGATTCTACTAACCTTGTTCGTCGTCCCAATGGCATTAACACAAGCCTACCATTTTGGAGTTACGATAGACTATAAAAGGCTCTATTATTATCCCGTTTTGGCATCGTTGCTAGCGACTGCGATTGGGCTAGTTTCTGTTTTAACCTTGCCTCTTAGGATAAAATTCAGACATCAAACAATTCGTAAAGCAGTCCGCTTCATTTCTCCTCCAGCAATCGCAGCTGTCTTGCTCTATTTTATTGTCGGAGTAAATACGATTGCAGTTGGGCATTTCTTCCAAGCGACAGTCTACTATCAAACAATTAGAGGCTCTGAATATGGAGCGATTATGTGGATCGGGGATAAAACTTCATCTTCAGCCATAATTGCTACTGGTGCATCTATGGGATGGTGGGTTAACGGGCTAACAGGTCGAGATGCTGTGATTGCAATGCCCTTGTCGTTTGTTAGCATCCCATGGCAGGTGCCTAGAGTAACTGCGGCTAACCTAATCCTCAGCAATGCCACTCGAACTTTAGATAATGAGATAATGCGAGTTGAGGAAGCCGGTCCATACTGGACTTCATATAATCCTATGTTTATTCTTACTGAGAGAGGAACACGTACTCCAGTATTATTTTTTAACAATCGACTGATTCGAATTGACCTAAATGAGGATTCGTATTCCCTTTCCAGTTTTGTACATAAGGAGGTTGGTTGGGAATATCGGGATGCCAATCGAGCCATACTTAGAGAAGTGTTCCAAAACTATAATCCAAGTGTTGTTGTTATAAAACGATTAATTTTTCATCGTGGGTCAAGATTTGTAGAAGTTAATTTTCACATTGAAGCAGCTTCAGGCATCAGTTTAGAACGCCTTAGGATTTGGGCTTATCCACCTGCAAACATGAATTACACTGATTTGTTCACCAATGCAATGGTGGGGAAAATTCGAAAGAGCATCGTTAGGTGGGTAGGATTCTTAGATCCAGCTAAGCGTATCTGTGTGAGTATAATTGCTGGTGAAAGAATGCTCGTTGAAGCTTCCACTCACCCGAATGGTGCCTTGGCAGCGTTAGGTTTGAGGTTATACCCTAGCGCAGGTAACACCTTGGACGCTACACTTTATGTAGGCGCTTTTTCGGCGACCGATGAAAGCTCAGCACGCTCGTACTTGGATAACGTGTCAAAGTCTCCAACACAAAGTGTTTCAGGAATTACCAGCCCTGTGAATATAGGAGATTATCTAGACGCAATCAAGACATTTGGGGTTGATTATATTTTAACACGGAAAGACATTGCTAATAAATTTGAAGTTGATTCCCATACCAATTTGGTTTACTGCAACGGGAAAGTATTCACATTCCGAGTAGTCCGAAGTTAAATTACTACTAAAACGGTGAGAATTCATAAAAGTAGGTTTGATTGTAGTTACCACCATTACCGTGATTTAACTATGTTTACATGGCTCTTGGAATTTGCTATAATCTTTCTCATTGGTCTTTTTATCACGTTTGTAGCTGTCCCTTTTGCCGTGAAAAAAACTGGAATTACTGGCGTTGATGTCCATAAATCGACTAAACCAGTTATTCCAGAAATGGGTGGGCTAGGTATAGCGATCGGGCTTGTGGCTGCAGTAGGTGTGTCATACATTCTCATGCCGACAGCAGGATTGAAGTTTGCCGCGTTTTTATTTACGGCTTTGATTGCTGGGGGAGTTGGAGTAATTGATGATCTACATACGCTTGGACCACGAATCAAACCTTTACTAACAGCGGTTGCATGCCTTCCGATACTTTTACTTGGAACTTTTAGTTCGCATCCATATTTTCCATTAATTGGGCGAATACGCCTAACCGTTGTTTATCCTTTTTTGCTACCGTTCGCAGTTGCCATTCCGGCTAATGCTGTGAATATGATGGATGTCTTAAATGGCGCTATGCCAGCTACGTGCTCTATTGTTATTGGAACTTTACTAATCTGCGCGATTTTATTTGGTCAGCATGAAACGGCAGCTATGTGCGCTGCTCTGCTTGGTTGCCTTCTTGCATTCTATTACTATAATCGCTATCCGGCTCGCGTTTTTTCCGGGGATGTTGGAAGCTTAATGGTTGGGGCTTCAATTGGAGCCCTTGCATCGATTGGCAGAATGGAAGTAGTGGCCATAGTGACTCTACTACCATTTATTATGAATGCATTTTATGGCTTGACGAGCATTGGACGCCTTTACGAGCGTAAAGAAATTGTTTCTCGGCCAATCCAACTCTTAGAAACTGGACAACTTGCAGCCAGTACTAATCCAAATGCACCTATAACTTTAACGAGAATCATCCTTGCCGCAGGTCCATTGCGGGAACAAGAGGTAGTTAAGAACTTCTTAATTCTGACTATGGTTTCTAGTTTCTTAGCCTTGATAACAGCGGCGCTCATTTTAGTGGGAGTGGGCGTATGAAAGCGGGGTTAATTGGCATCGTCTTTTTTGTGTGGGTGAGCATGCTTTTCGGTGTATGGGTGACCTGGAAGTTCGTTGTCCCGCTACAATTGCCGAATCCAGTGTTAGGTGGCGTGGCTAAAGTTTGGTTGGGCGCTGGATTAGCCGCCCTTTGGCTCTGGATTTGGAGAAAAATCGCAAATACATACTTTTGGCAGACCATTAAGAAGAAGAAACAAGATACGGTTCAAGCGTGCGCATAATTACGTCAATCGGATCTTCCATTTCAGCGATCAACTTCTGCGCCTTCTCTTTTTGAACCCTACGTATCGCTTCCAAGTCGCTCAAAATTTGGAGGATTCTTTTTACTGTTCTTTCGGAAACAGTAGAATGCGTGATTAATCCTTGCTTCAGAAGGTATCTGTCAACATAGGTTAGTTCAGCCGGATAACATGAAATTGTTGGAACCCCCAACAATGCAGCTTCTGCAGTCATTGTTCCACCGGCTCCGATAAAAATAGAAGTGAAAGAGAGTAAGCTAGGACCGTCAATTACAGCTTCCGGAATAATCACCTGGGTGCCAAACGCATGCCTTATAGATTGGGCTTGTTGGCCGTAGCGAGGGATAACAACAACCTGAATGGTATTTCCAACACTCTCAAAAAGAGTTCGAATTATTGGCGTAATAACTGGTTCTTTATCAACCGCCTTTCCAAGAAGGTAGGCGGCAAAGGTTTCTTCAACCCTAAGGACGATGATCGGCTTATCTTTGATGAGTTTTAGTTGATCCAAAACCGTGGCGTCAGGTCGAAACGCCCGAACCCAAACGACGGGGTCGAGGGCGTTGTATTGTAAAATCATGTTCGGAGTTGCACCGAGTCGAAACCATACTTTTAAAGGAATAATTTTCGGGGTGAAAAGATATTTTGAAATTGGGATGGACAGACGCATCACAGCTTCAGCGTGCGGAGAGTCGCTAATGCAAAAATGTGGAATTCCTAAGCCAAAAGCGACACGAGCAGCCTCTGGAGAGGAGAAAGAAACAGCAACATCGGGGCGATATTTTGCAATTAATTTTCCAAGCTCTAAAACCCTTCGGGCGCTCGCCTCTAATTTTCCCTCGAGGGTTGGCCCCCCATGCTTTCCAACAACAAGCGCCTCAACCTCTTTCAACTCAAGAAGTTGATTAACTTCTCTGTAATGCCGAGTAGTTCTCAAAACATTATGTCCTTTAGCCTCTATTCTGTGGCTCAACTCCCCCAAAAACATAACCTGTTTAGGAGTTAAAATGTCAAGCCATACCCGAGCCACACCCATACACCGGCTGCAAAACCATAATTCTATTTCTTTCTGAAAGCTTAATGAGGTTTAATGTAACTGAATTTGATAAAGGTGATTCCCATTGAGTTTGTTTCTGGAAATGAACCCGGCAGACATAGTTGACGCCGTTCGCCATGGGAAAGTGGTAATCGCAGTTTACGGTCTTGGTTGGATGGGTTTATCTACCGCTTGCCTTTTCGCAGAAGCTGGAGCAAATGTAATTGGAGTTGACACTGATTCGCGGGTTATCGAGTTAATTAACAGCGGCAGAAGCCCGATCTCAGAACCGAATCTTGAAACTTTGATTAGAAAACATATAGGTACAGGTCGATTCTCAGTTACTGGCAATGGAAAGGAAGCAACAACTAAAGCAGCAGTAATTATAATTGTGGTTCCGACACTACTCGACAGGCGAAACCGCCCCGATTACTCTGCAGTTGAAAAAGCCTGCCACGAGATCGGACGGGGATTAAAACCTGGATGCCTTGTAGTTTTTGAAAGTACAGTCAGTCCGGGTACAACGGAAACTTTAGTTAAAGAGACAATTGAGAAAAACTCTGGCTTTAAGGCTGGATTGCAGTTTGGTTTAGCCTATAGTCCAATTCGTGCAACCGCTGGGCGAGCACTTCAAGACATCGTTAACTATCCAAGAGTCATCGCAGCCATAGATTCGCGTAGTTTGGAGGTTGCTTGTACAGTACTGAGTGTAATTATAAGGAGTGGATTCATAAAAGTTCGTGATTTTAAAACCGCTGAAACAACCAAGCTTTGTGAGAACACGTATCGAGATATTAACATCGCTTTGTCCAATGAGTTAGCTATGTTTTGTGAGCACCTTGGAGTTGATTTTGATGAAATAAGAGTAGCGGCGAATAGCCAGCCATACTGCCACCTTCATGTTCCTGGTGCTTGGGTTGGAGGCCAATGTATCCCCCAAAACCCTCTGTTTCTTATCGATGTGGCTGAGGATTTAGGAACCCCACTTCGAATAGCAACACTAGCCAGAAAAATCAACGATCAAATGCCTCCCCATACAATCCGACTTGTCATCGATGCACTTCGCACTTGCAGAAAAAACATTAAACGGGCTAAAGTGGCTATCCTTGGAGTTTCATACCGAGCAAATGTTAAGGAAATAAAATTCTCGCCTGTAAAGGAAGTTATTGAGATGCTGCAAAAACGAGGAGCCAAAGTCACAGTTTTTGACCCGTATTTTACCCCAGAGGAGCTAAAGAAATTTGGTTACGTTTCAGCGCGAACCGCGGAGAGAACGGTGGATGGAGTTGATTGTATTTTAGTAACTGTTGGTCATGATGAATTCAAGCGTTTAAAGTTGGATTCATTAGTTAGATTCGTGCGCAAACCTGCTGCCTTGATCGACGCAGGCCATGTCTTCAGTCCAACAGCAGCCGAGGAAGCAGGATTTATCTACAGAGGGATAGGTCGTGGAGTTTGGACAAAATGATGTACCCCAACAAAAGTTAAACAATTTTTATATGAACTCTCAGAAGCAACTAACTGCAATTATTTCACAGCCATTTTTAGGAGGTCAGCGCAATTAAGGCGGTGATATTGGCAGGAGGATTAGGAACCAGACTGCGCCCACTAACATATACAAGACCGAAGACCATGCTCCCAGTTGTCCAGAAGCCAATCCTTCACTATGTTATCTCGTCGCTGGCTGCTCAAGGCTTTGATGAGATTATTGTCACCACAAGCCGCAAAGATCAGCAGGTTCGAGAGCATTTCGGTGACGGAACGCGATATAATACTCACCTCATTTACGTTTGTGAAGAATGCCCTCTTGGAACTGCTGGAGCCGTTAAAAACGTTCGAAACTATCTAGACGAAAGTTTCGCCATAATTCAAGGAGATAATATCACCGAGATCAGTTTCGTTGAGCAAATGAAGTTTCATAAGGCTAAAGGTGGCAAGGCCACCATAGCGGTCAAAAAAGTTGACAACCCATGGTTGTATGGAATAGTTGAACTTGACAAGAATAGCTGCATTCAACAGTTTCTAGAGAAACCTCCACCTGAAAAGTGCTTCAGCAACTTAGTCAGCACAGGCCTATACATACTTGAACCTGAAGTTTTAGATTATATCCCAATAGGAAAAGAACACGACTTTGCCAAAGACTTATTTCCATACTTTCTTAGAAATAACATTCCATTCTACGGTTACATAACGGATGCTTTTTGGGTTGACATCGGTAATCCAGACGGCTACATGGAAGGCACCCGACATGTCCTCAGCAAACTTGCCAATAATATTTCAGAAACAGCTGAGATAAACGATGTTAGGATAATCGGAAAAGTTTGTGTAGAAGAGGATGTTAGAATCGGTGCTGGAACCAGGATTATAGGTCCAGTATACATTGAGAGAAATACTATAGTTAAAAATGAAGCTTTCATCGGTCCAGGTACAGTCATCAAGGAGAAAACTAGCATCGGAGCTAAAGCTCGGCTTCACGGTGCGGTTGTCTACGAACAAACTATCATCGACGAAAAAGCTATTCTTGGAAAATGCATTATCGCAGAAAACTGCCGAATTGGAAAAGAAGCCATCATCGATGACTATGCCATTATCGGTGCAAACTGTAAAATTGGAGATAAAACGCATATATACGAAAGAAGTAAAATCTGGCCGAAAATAGTAATATATTCAGGTGCTACTATAGCCGGAATTATTGAGGGAGTGATAGATACATGAAACATCGCCTTATGGAACTCCTTGCATGCCCAATGTGTAAACACCACCCACTTGAACTCCACATTTTCGATGAGAAAGAAGAAATAGTTGAGGGGTTAATTGTCTGCCCGGCATGCAATAGGTTTTACCCCATTATAGAAGAAATTCCACACATGCTACCCGATGAACTAAGAGAAGCCAACGAAGATCTTGAATTCTTAAAGAAGTGGAAGGAGAAAGTTCCAGAGAAAATCCTTAAGGAAGGCAAACCATTCAATTTTGGTTCAAGTTAAAGCAAATATTTAGCCAACTGGAGTCCACGCGTTAAGTTTTTCATCATAGATTTTAACTTATTCAACATTAATGTTTGCCCTGATGGAATTTGCTAACTTGGCAACGCATAACCGAAAATGCAAAGCGATTTGTTATCCAAAATAGGATTTTTCTACTACTGGTAAGTGGGGCATTCTTTGCTCGCTTGTGGTTTGTTCCGTCGTGGTATAGTCCAATTGAAATAAGGAACTGGGGAAAAACTGGTTACGCTGTCGCAACCGGGCACCTCGTAGACTTTTATCATCTTGTCCCGCAGTATCGCTATCCTCCAATCTGGGGCTACCTACTTGGTTTAGCTTACCGATTAGACGCGTTTGTTGATACCTCAGGAAGGATTTCTCCCTTTGATGCAACGTTTCTGTTATTTGCAAAACTCCCAATTATCTTAGCTGACTTAGTAGCGGGAATAATCATTTACAAATTGATTAAAAATACCACGGACAATCGAAAGCAGGCCCTTTTCGTAAGTGGTCTTTACCTTTTTAATCCATGGCTGGTTTTTGTGTCTGGAAAATGGGGACATCTTGACGGCATCTGCGCCTTCTTCCTAATAATGGCAGTATATCTACTTGTGCAGAAGAGAAGTGAAGCAAGTGCGATTGCAACCGGATTAGCTATGTCAACAAAACAGTTTGCATACCCATTTGGTTTGGTCCTGTCATTGTTGTTATGGCGAAAACAGGGTTGGAGACAGGGCGCAATATTTTTTGTTATCTCATATGGTGTTTTAACTCTGTTCTCAATGCCCTTCTTAATCTTCGATCGAGAAGCATACCTTGACGCCCTAATTTACGCTCTACCTGAGGATGCTTCACTTCGCACACGCGCTGGAATTTGGGCAGTTTTTAATGCTTTAGAACGGTTTATACCTGGAACAGCTATCTCCAGCCCTCTTCCATTCTATATCTTCTATGGAATCCTTCTCGCCATCATCATCTCATTTGCCCTTTTCAAACTTGACATAGCACCACCGACAATTAACGATGTAGCGCTAACTCTCTCCCTGATGTTTTTAACGTTCTCCCCACAAATTCATACGAACTACTTTGTTCTTTGCATCCCATTTATCTGCACAGGAATTGGTTTAAATCATCACAAAATATGGTATGCCATTACGTTTTTGCCATTTCTGGGCACTTGGATTTACACCGCCTCACCCCTTGAGGATCCCACGCGTATTATATGGCTTCTCATCGTTACCGCCATTTTCGTTGGAACCTTATTGGGAATGATTGCCGCCTTCCTCTCCGCTATTCGTCACCGCTAATTCACAGCGGACGCCATCGAATTTTGAGCGAAGACAATACCAACACAATTGCAACAGCTGTAAAAATCAACCGAAGAGCGACTATTATAAAGAAATACGGGGGATCAAGGACGTTATGTAGACCCCAAAAAACTGGGTACTCAAGATAAACTGCAAAATGAATCCCTCCATATGTTAGCCAGTCCAATTTTCTATTTACCCAAAGAAGAAGGAAGGGGCTGAACCAGACAACGTATTGTGGTGAGAAAAATTTCACGAAAAATACGAAGACCAGAAGTATATACGCGGAGCATCCAATGAGTTCCTTTCTCCCTTTACAAGATAAGAAAAAGACCAGAAAACAACCAATGGCTTGAAGAAGCAGAGATTCTGTCGAGTAAATCGTGTACTGACTTGGCATAAAGTATTCTGATGGCAATCCCCTCATCACAACTAAACCAACCAACGTCCACAAACTTTCATAGAACCAACCCTTCTCAAGGTGGCGTCCAAAAGATCTTAGAAAAGTTTCAGGGCCGAGAATCAAAAAAGGAAGTGAAATTAAGCCGCAAAAAGCGACTATATTTAAAAGGCTGTAAACAATTCGTCTCGCAGGAACGCTGTTTTGAAACATATACCAAGTAAACGGAACACCGAGAAGTGCAGGATACCATTTAAACATAGTTCCAATTCCAAGAAAGAGAAAAGCGAGGGTATACCGTTTTCTTAGGAAAAGGTAGAGTGCTGCCACCGAAAAGAAAACTGGAATACAATCGAATCGTGCAACCCAAGTATAAAGCACCATTGGGGAGAGATTGTAAATAATAGCAGGAACCACTGCTTTCTCTTTTCCAACAAATTGGCTTGCTAATTGGTAGATTATGAGCGAGCTGAGCAATTCCAACGGTAGTTGCAACAACGCAAGGAGAAGTACGAAAGAGTCTAACCCCTCACAAAGCATGTGTATCAACAAAAAAAGGTAACCAGCTAATTGTGGATACCCGTATGGCAAATTAACGTAAGCGATCTTCCCCCAGTTAACGACATGGGAAGCAAAGAGATAGTACCTTCCAATGTCAGTCACATCGAATGAAGAAAAGGTAACATAACCAATTCGAATTAGTCTATCTCCTATTGAAAGCTCATAAAGTGCTATGCCAAGGTAAATTAGCCGTACAATAATAAATAACGCTATAATCAACTTCATCGGCCGTGTAAGATTTAGCTGGCAATTAATTGCTGTTAGCAAGGAAAGCCACTTAAATCAAATGTACTGAGGTCTCTGAGTTAATTATTCTTCTTTAAGAATGTAAATGAACAGTTGCTTTTCAGCGAGAATAACGTGCTGGCTAAGGCTAGGATTATGAAAAACAGCCGCATCGCGACTGCTATGTAAAAGTATGGCGGGGTGAGAGAGTAGCGAAGTCCCCAGAAAATGGGATATTCTAGGTAGGTTGACCCATGCATTCCGATATAAATTCCCCAGTCCATGTTACGTTGTGTCCGCATAAGCAAGAGGGGACTAATCCAAGCTACAAATTGAGGAGAGAAGAATTTGACTAGGAAAACAAATGCGAGAAGAACGTAAGCACTACACTTGATGAGTTGTCGGTTTGATTTGCAAGGAAGAAGGAAGATTAGTAAGTATGCGATTATTTGTAGGCCTAATGATAGTGTTGAGAGCGGCTCGTATGGAGCATTTTCGTGAGGCATTTTGCCATAGATAGCCATAGCAACGAATGCCCATAGACTTTCGAAGTTCCACCTTCTTCCTAGGTGGTAGATATAAGAAGCAAGAAAAGCGGATGGACTTGAGGAGAAAAACGGAATAGTTGTGATTGCGATAAATCCAAGCATTGCAGAAGAACTTTTAGCGATTCCTACTAAGTTAATTCCTCTTTTCTGCAAACTGATCAAGAATGGAAGGAATAGGAGAATGGGGTACCATTTAAACATAGTTCCGATTCCGATTGCTAAGAAGGCAAGAGAATATCGCCCTTTTAGAAAGACGTAGAGTGCTAGTACTGTGAAAAAAATTGGAATACAATCAAATCGGGACACCCATGTGTAGAGCACAATTGGAGATAGATTGTATGCAACACTGACTAGAAATGCACCTCTTCCTCCGATTAAATCGCGGACAATTTTGAAGAGAAGAAGAGAGGTTGCTACCTCTAATGGAAATTGAAGAACCCCAAATGAAATAACATAAACTAATTGCCTTAGCTGATCTGACGGAACTAGGAAATATAGCAACAGGAAGAGATAAGCGGCTAGTTGAGGATAGTCTAGTGGAACATCAAGGTAAGGAATTTTGCCATATTTGACGCACCAAGATGCAAACAGATAATACTCACCTAGAATGTCACCGGAATCAACCACACGAAACGTTAGAATATCAGTCTTAAGCAATGAGCCTCCACGACGAAGTTGGTACCATGCTGTCAGAAGATAGCCGACCCTAACAAGTAAAATCAGCAAAAGCAGTTTTGTTGTTGGCTTATGCCACCATGACTGGATGATTTTAAGGAGGTTACTCAAAGGGCATCGATACCTAGTTTATTGAGATGTTTATGATTGTTTTACGGTTGTGAAGAACTGCCTTTAAACATTGTACCAATCGAGGAAAGGTTCAAAAGCATAAAAGTGAATGCACTAACACAGCCCGGGAAGCCCGGTGGAAGAGAGGATCTCTACTCTCTGCCGAGTGTAGCGGTCAAGCAAGGTTTAACAGCCCTTGAATAGCGGGCTTTGGACCCGTTGACGCCAGTTCGAATCTGGCCCGGGCTACCAAATCTAGCAGGTTTGCTTTATGATTGGGCAGATTACTAGTGAAGCCTTATCCCATGAGGAGAGAGCGCAACAAACTTGGTTAAGGATCCGAACACTGATTGGAACCCGAATTTTTCTGATATTTCTCACAGCCTTCTTAGTTAGACTTGTATTAGCGCCACTTAGCGCCAAAGGCTGGGACATATATATTTGGTGGGAAACAGGTGTAAAAATCGTTGACCAACATAGAATTTTTAATTTTTATGAGAGAAATCCCGCAATGCATTATGCTTTGCCACCAGTATGGGCGTTTGTAACAGCACTTGTATATTGGATCTACCCAACTTCACTTTGGGAAGATGATCTACTTTTTCGGTTTTTAATTAAATTTCCAATAATTCTTGCTGATATTGCAGTGGGGTTTTTGATTTACCGCTATGTCTTTACGCTCACCGATGATCGCCGCAAATCAGAGTTAGCTTCAGCCTTATGGCTATTTCATCCCTTAGTGATTTTTGCATCGAGCTTGTGGGGCATCCAGGATTCTATTCCAGTTCTATTTTTGTTGTCATCGGTGTACATGCTTTTCAAAGACCATAGTGTAAAAAGTGGTCTAATGTATGGATTGTCGATTATGACGAAGCCATATACTGTTTTCGCATTTCCACTTCTATTGGTGTCCTTGCTACGTCGGAGTTGGAAGAAAAGTGCAGCTTTCTTTGTTTCTTCATTTTTAGTGATAATAGCCATTTCAACTCCATTCTTGATGAGCGACCGGGCGGAATATTTCATAAATGCTCAAACTATTCACGCGTATGAAAGCGTTGACATAACCCATCAAACTTCAGGAATATACCAGCTTCTAGCAGCGATAACGACTTTGAGAATATACCGAATCCCAAGTTTTGTCTTTAGATTGTGGATTCCAGTAACATTAGTCTTAGAAGTAATTTCGTTCATTTTTGTTTACTTGTCTAATATGGATTATAGGGACAAGTTGAATATTGCCAGTTTACTGGGTGCTTTATATTTTGTTACGTTGTCATCGCACGTTCATGCCACTTTCTTGGTTCTCCCAATTCCGTTTCTGCTTGCGGATGTTATTACCCAAAAGCGTTCAATGGCGTATGTCTTGGTATCGGTAATTCCTTTCGCTTACTATTTTGCTTTCCCTAGTTTCTTCACTGTCTCTCCACTTTCCGATTGGGAGACAATATTAAGGAATTTTATGGAGACACGCTTCGGCAATCTTACCTATGGCATTGTTTTGAATATAGTTGCCCCAGTAGCCTTCTTCGTCGGATACGTTATCTATATTATCCAATTGCTTCGCGTGGTTGTTAAGAGTACTTATTTGGAGTTAGGCTTACGAAAAACGTCCTGATTGAACATGATACGTCAAGTGTAAGGGCGCGTTCTTCGAAAAATCAGGTAGCTTTTTTCCTAACCCATACTTCTGCCGGATAATTCTCAAGTTCCATGTAGACATCCCCAATTTGCACGTAATTGTGGGCAAGATAGATGTGATACCATTTGTAGTATTTCCGTGAGTCTAGGTTGGTTCCGATAATTATTAGTTGAACTTGATATTCTTCGCAAATCGAAATTAAACGGCTTGGAGTAAGAGAATTTGTAAAGAAACGTGTATAGTCGGTATCCGCTACTCCTAGAGGACAACGTCGCCCTGCCAAATATGTAAAGATAGGAAGATCAGAAATTACGTAATCCTCTGGCTCAGTATATGCCTTGATAACGTCTACGACAGCCGATTTTTCAAGTTCTTGAATAGAGGGACTACTTACGACTTCATTTATGGAATAGTTCACGATGTATCTTAGGGATATTACAAAAGATAGGAATACAAGCCCAACTAACAGACAACATTTTAACAGTCGCAGGTTAATCTGTGGATTAAAACGTGAACGACTAACATTAACGCTACCAGCAAGAAAGCCGATTAAAATTCCGAAACCCAAAGCTGCAAAACAAACCGTTTCAGTTACATAAAATTCGTCAAAAAATCCTACGAGAATAGGTTCAAAAAACACGGATGCCCCAGCAAGGCCAATAAAGCGATTTTTCCAATTGCCAGAAAAAATTATAGGAAAGCCGAGAAAGAGCCCTACTGCAAGATATGTTTCTTTGCCTATGATGTAACTAAGGAATTCGAGGAGTTTTACATTGAACGGTTGTTTGCCTTTAACAAGATGCTCGAAAAGTACGTGCTTTAGGGCATTGTAGTAAATCAGGTCAGCGCCTAAAATCAGTGTTGGAAGCGCAAATCCTATTATAAGAAGCACTAAGGATTGCCACTTCCTGTTCTTGTACCAATGCCAAATTGAGGTCAGACCGAAGATTGGAAGTATGAGAAGCATAGAAGCGCGGGTCATGCATGCGACACCGAACAATAAGCCAGCCAAGAAGAAACGCGTGGAGTTGCTAGTGAGGAACAGAAGGATAGATGCTAAGGTAAACATAATAGCGAGACTAAGAGGAACAACGGAAATGGCAGCATGAAATGATAGCGGCGAAAGCGCAAATATCAGCGCGGATATGATACCGACAAGCCGATTACGTATTCTCCGTCCAATAAGATACACTAGGAAAATACTGATGACATTAGAAATTATCGATATAGTTTGAGCGATAATAAATAGGAAAAACTTGTCAGTTAACCTAAGGAAGGCACATACACGCCAAAGGAATGAGACTAAGTAGAAGTAAAAAGGCATCTGAGTCATGAATAGGTCCTTGTATGGAATTGCGTTATGAAATGCTATGGAATCGAAGAACATGACGTAAAACGCGGAGTCATACTCTGAAACAACCCCTAAAAAATATGTATAAAGCCATAGCGCCACTACGCAGAGGATGAAAATAGGTAAATCATGAAAATCAAAATAGGATTTAAAAGACAGCACAAGTTTTGCGGTGTTTCTCAGTTTATTCATACGGTTCCCGTTTACGTTTTTCATTAGGGTTTGCCGTATGCTTCTTACGATTTAAGTCCTTCTAGGATATTCGACTAGCTTGATGCAATTGCCACTTTTGGTTTATTAGCAAATTGGCTGGTCATTTGAAATCTATAATTCGTGCCAGTCATTTAAGAAAAAAGAAAAATAGCGATTGGTTTGAACGAAGAAAAATGCCTCTATTCGATGATCGTTATCGCATTTGTGGGACATTGAACTTCGCATGCACGGCATACAATGCAAGCATCAAGATTTATAACTGCGGCTTTTTTCTTGCCACCTTGTTCCTTAATCTCGAAAACCGCGACAGGGCATATGTCAACACAGGTGCCGTCGCCATCACATTTTTCAGGGTCAATCTTTATTTGAACCATGCAATCACCTTCGTCTCTAGCTCAAAATTGTTGAAACTAATTCTATGCTTATGGTTAAAAAGCTAGCGTTCAATCAATTAATTTATAAATTATTGATATCAACGAATTTCTTCACGAAGTGCAATGATGACTTTGTCAATTGCTGTGCGTGCGCGATCGACTCTTTTTTGGTATTCGCGCCTAAGACGTTCAAATGCCTCCTTTGAAATTTTTCCTGTACGGTATTGAGCCTCAAGTTGAGCGAGGTCTCTCCGAACAGCCGGAAGCTCAGCCTCGGCAACTTCAATCTTCGCAACAGCATCAGCAAATCGAGGCCCTATTGCCTTCAGATTCCTCTTGAGTTCGACAAGCTCTTTGTCTAATGTGGAAATTCGCTCTTCGATGATTCTTCCCCTTCGTTTATACTCGTGTTTCGATACCTTTCCAGCCGCCACTCTCCTCTCTAATGATTCCAGTTCAGCTGCGAGAGCAATCTTCTCGTCGTAACCTTCAACAAACTCGCGAATACGCTCAGTTGGAATTGGCAGAGCAGGTATCGGAGCCAATTTAGCCCTCCGAAAAATGTTTACTGCAAAGACTACAACGATTACCAAGCCTAACCAAAGAAACGGGCGAAACGCAGCCCAGAATATACTATAGCGATAGTCAACCGTAAGACTGTAGCCTTGTCCAGGGTTAACTCTCTGGAAAGTTAGGTTAAGTTCTTGTTGCAGAGCTTCTTTGTTAACCCTTGCAGGTGGAGGAGAGACTGTCGAGAAATTGCATTCCGCACCTTCTGGAAAGATTACTGTAATTACAACACTTTCAATTGGGGCTGTTAAGTCTGGAGAACTGGGAATAAGAGGAAATTTGAAATTATAGAGATCCCACCCAAGTTGAGTGTTGTAAATTTTCGTAGGGATATTATAGCTGGTTGTGAACACGTAGCTCTCCTGCGGTTGGATTTGGTATCGGAAGTCTACGGTTGCCGAGGTAGATGTGCCGTCCGAGGTGAATTTGTAGGAAGAACTTATTGGGCCAACGAGGTCAGATGCGGTTACATTCTGAGCGCCATTTGGAAGAGTTAGGATTATTGAGGAGGAAGAGTAGCTACCAGTATTCGTTATATAATAGGTGTCGGAAACGTGAATTAAACCCCATGGATCGATTGTGACAACTCGCTCTACTTTGCTACATTTAAATGTAGGATCAGTTGAGGACGCCATTACTACTTGGCTGGGGCCAGTTACTGAATATTTGTTAGCGTTTATTGGTAAAATTACAAGGGAAGCCAAGAAAAGAATTAGAAGAACGTACAGGATCGAGGTCTTTTTCACTTTTGGCATCCCCAAAAGGGGGTTAACATATGAATGGGGGCAATTACATTTAACGTATCAGTTAATACTGCCATTTTTACCATTTCCCTTTGCCATGCCGTTTGTCTTGTTATTTTGGGATTTTCCAATTTCTTGGTACTGGCTTCAAAACCTTGGCTGGTATCCCAACAACAATAGTCTTTGAAGGGACTGACTTGGTTACTACTGCTCCCGCACCAACTACGGCACCTTCCTCGACAATCACCCCAGGGAAGAGTGTTGCATTACCTCCAATACTGGCACCTTTTTTTACTATTGGCCCGATCAACTTGAACTTCTTACGGGAAAGGTACTTATCGTTAAGTAAACAACAATTCGGCGCTAAAAAGACGAAATCTTCGACAATCGAGTAAGCAGAGATGTAAGCACCTGTTTGAATTGATACATTTCGGCCAATGCGACATTGACCATCTATAACTACGTTGGTACCGATGAGACTATTTTCTCCAATACTTACTCCCTCTCGAATCAGGACATTATGACCAAAGCGAACATTTTCACCGATTACTACGCCTGAGTAAAGGGTACAGTTGCTCCGAACAACTACTTTTTTTCCAATTTTTACAGGAGCCCCACCAATTAACTTGCTGTCTAGGCTTCGCGTTTTTAAGGTGTCCAAAAGTTCATGTGCTGCTGGATGACCGATAACGCAGTTATAACCAAGAAAACTTCCTTCACCAATCTCAGCTGGTCCATAAATAATGGTATTGGGAAAAACCCAGACATTTTTTCCGAGTGAAACTTCCCCAAGGATTTTGGCATTAGATTCAATAATGCAGCCATCTGAAACCTCTGCCCTATTATCGACGTAGGCAGTTGGATCCACCTTTACTTTTGGATTGACCAAATCGGCACCTCATTTAGACTTGTTTCCTGCGTTTAAGAGAACAGTTACTTTCTTGTCTTTAAGGTTCTCCGATCGACTTCATATATTGATTCATAGAAAATGCTTGAAACCGGTTAGACAAAGAGTAACTGTTTGCACGTTGGGAAAGTTTAAGTTTCGCCCAATTGGTTGTTAATAAAGGAGCAATGATGTATGACGGAACTCGAAGAGAAAGTCAAGGCTAAAGTAAATAATTTGATCGATCCAGAAACTGGATTAAACTTTGGCGAAATGGGATTAATTCAGAGTGTTAAAGAAATTGGTGACGGGATTGTGCAAGTAGATTTTGTTCCAACGAGTCCAATGTGCCCAATTGCCTTTCGCTTCGCAACTGATATCAGAGAAGTCGCCAAGCAAGTTGAAGATGTGAAAAAGGTGAAAGTTTACTGTCACGGTCATGTAATGGAGGCAATGATCAATGACGTGGTCAATCGTGAAGAAGCCACAAAAGGGTGACCTAAAGTGGAGGTAACGGTCAAGTTCTTCACCACGCTAAGGGAAATCACTGGTAAGAAAGAAGAAAAAATTGTTCTTAGTCGTGATGCCACAGTGAAGGACTTATTGAACACATTGTCAAAAAAGTATGGAAAAGCTTTCGTTGATTATGTTTTTGAAAAATCTAATGCCCCACGCCCTTTTCTTCAGTTTCTAATAGATGGAATAAGCATAACGAACCTGCAAGATTTTCAAACAAAGCTTAGAAATGGATGCAAAGTTGCAATTATTCCGCCAGTTGGCGGAGGTTGATTTCTTCCGCAGTTTCCCCAAACAATTTAAAACTATCTGCTGCGGTTATTTTCACTTTTACAAATCGACCGATAAGGCCATCACAATCTTTCATGAAGACTGGTTTATAACTCATCGTCCTTGCCTCCAACCCTCCATATAACGCAGGCTTGACCACTAAACACTCTAAAACTCTGCCGACCCACCTACGGTTTATTTCCAGTCCAATACGAGCTACAAGTTTAGAAACGGTTACTGAACGCCCCTTTTTAATATATTCAGGCACTTGAGGCATGGTTGTAGCTTTAGTATGTGGCCGAGCTGTAAATCTAGCCATGTGTACTTTGTCTGGGCGAATCTCTTCCAGTAACTTGCAGGTTCTTTTGAACGCTTCCTCCGACTCACTTGGAAAACCTACGATTACGTCTGTAGCGATTACGCTTTCCGGAAACACTTTGCGAAAAGCATCCACCACTCGCTTAAAGTCTTCAATCGTATACCTACGGTGCATAAGCCTAAGTACGCCGTCATCACCGCTCTGCACCGGAATATGTAGAAACTTGTAGACTTTTTCGGATTGGTATGCATGGATGAGATTATCTAAAATCTCCAGTGCGGATTCAGGATTCATCATCCCGACACGAATCATGAAGCGCCCGGTTATCTGGCAAATTTCCTTTAAGAGGTTGGGCAAGTGAAATCCGATATCAACGCCGTAAGAAGCTGTGTCTTGTGCTGTTAATTCGATCTCCTTCGCTCCTGATTTGACTGCTAAGGCAGTGGCTTCAACAATTTTGTTTGGAGAGTAACTTCTCAAACTGCCACGAGCAATTCTAACGATGCAGAAAGCACAAGATCCACGACAACCTTCTGCCACAGGAAGCATAAAGCGGATTCCATCAACAAAATGAGGGAGATGATGGCGAGAATTGGGAAGAAGGTGATATACTGAACTTTGAGATTCAACTGCCTCTACAATCCGCTCAATCGCTTGAGGAGAAATCATAGAAATTTCACGAGACAGTTTTCGAATTATCCCTGGTTCTGCACCTGCTAAGCATCCGGAAACAATTATGCGGCGATTAAGCGGCAGTAACTCGCGAATTTGAGCTATCATCTGTCGTTCAGTTTCAGTACGTACGGTACACGTATTAATTACGAGTACGTCCGCCTCATTAGGCTTGGAAACAATGCTATGCCCGGCTTCACGAAGCAGATCAGCCATTAAGTTTCCATCAGCCCGGTTGGCAGTACACCCGTATGAGGCAAGATATACACGCAAAGTTGTATCCTTCGATCTAATACTTTAAAATGTTAAACTGACATAAATACTCCTAAGACCTGGAGATGCCTAGTCGAGGGTTTGCCGTAAACCTGCGGATACGTTGAGTACGGGTACCGTTTTGTTTATATATTATAAGCGCATTCGTATTTAAATCGTATTTATATCTAAATACTCCGAGCTATAACGTTATTTACACGTAGTTATAGACACACTGGAGGCAGAGGAGTGTGAAACTAATTACGCTACATTTACCAGAATCGTATCTCCGCGACTTGGATGAATTAGTATCTGAGAATTATTATCCAAATAGAGCTGAGGCAATTCGTGTAGCTGTCAGGGATCTCATTTCTGATGAGTTATGGGAGCGCCGCCGCGTTGGAGGCCGATCTGTGTAGGTAGCGGGGAAAGCCCCAATTAAGGTCTATGAGGGTGTTGACAACATGATCGCGAGGAAAGCGCTTGTTATCTGGACGATGAAATCAACACAGTCTTGGTTAATGCGGGTTAAGCGCATTCTTTCGCTGGGTCTGCAATTACCGCAAATTTTAGGTAAACATGAGGTGAGAGTAGTGAAGTTAACCAACCTAGAGCCAGATTCAGGTCCAGATGAAAAGTTAAATTTGAACATGGGTAACCTTTTCCAGTTAGAGGAAGACTAAGATTTAGCCTGCTCAGTTGAACTGGCTCTTACTTTGTTCTAGTTATTGATAGCCATGCCTTTTTTAGCCTATGATTTAGTGAAGTACATTGTCCATGTTGGGATGTTTGCCCGTTTTTGATTGCATGGAGAATGCTTTCTAAGTCGGTGGAATCTGTTTGGATTTGTGAGTAGGCGTCGCCTATAGTTTCTGGGATGTGAGAGTCGCTTCCTGCTGTTTGAGGAAGCACGAGTTCTTCAGCTAATTTTCGATTTAACCTAGTTGAAAAATCGAAGGGGATAACAGAGGCATTTATCGTTTCAATTGCATCAGGGTTAATTTTCTTGGCTATTCGTTTGTTGACGGCAGGTTTGTATAAAGTGCTGGGATGAGGAAGTACAACAAGAGCGCCTTGATCTCTTATTTTTTCAGCTGTCTCGGCAACTTCCAGTCGTGATGAAATATGTTCGACGACTCCTAGGGCGAGTAGATGGCCACTTTTTGTTGTGATTTCCTCTCCGGGAATTATGATAACATTAGTGATTTCTTTGAGAGCTTTTAAAGCTCCTTTAATTGTGTCATGGTCAGTGATTGCTAACCCGTTAAGACCACGTTTTTCAGCTTTAGAGGCTAGGGCTTCAATTGGGGTAAAGCCGTCGTAGGAGTAGAGTGTGTGTACATGGAGGTCGATTTTAAGGATTGGCATTGAATACGCCTTTTTTATAAACATGTTTGTGCATGCCTTTTTGGTTTCCGTTGCTTGGCGAGACGTTAATAAAGCTAATACTTTAGTTGAGGGGCTAAGATGAGTGCAAAGGGAGTAGGCGTGCAAAATAAAGAAGGTGGGTTGGCGACCCTACAGAAGAGATGGATTAACTTAGTTGTAATTTTGTTATTTGGAGTTGGGATTCGCTTTCTGCTTGCTCCTGCTGGAGCGAGTAGAGATGTATACGTCTGGATGAAGACTGGCTGGGCTGTTGTAAATAGTCTTTCGACCCTTTATTCATTCCGTTGGGGTTACGAGTATCCACCGCTTTGGGGCTTCATTTGTGGTTTAGTATACGTTCTCTACCCAGCGGCAAGTATGCTCGATCCCGTTTTTCTGGTGCTGATAAAAACGCCGTTGATAGTTGCTGACGTGATTACTTTTTATTCATTATACCGGCTGTTCCGCTCGTTCCTTAAAGATAACGAAGCGCTACTCTTTGGGGTACTTTTCTTTCTGAATCCTTTTGTAATACTTGTTAGCGCTTTTTATGGATTTTTTGACCCTTTGGCTGTCATGTTTCTTGTTGTTATGATCTATTTTTTACATCGTCGAGACTTGTTTAAAGCCGGTTTAACCGCGGGATTAGCGGTGTTAACGAAGCAGTATGCGTTCCCAGTAGTTTTAGTGTTGGCATTTTTATTTGGAAAGCGATTAGATTTTCAGAAAGTACTTGTTTTTTTGGGAACAATTGTTATAGCTTTCGTGATGGGCTCTGCTCCGTTTCTTTTCTATGATTTTTGGGGCTACACAAGAGCGCTCGTTTATACTACACCAGGTTCAATCGAAGCTTCATGCACAGGGTTGTGGAGTGTTCTTTTGGGGCTAACAAGACACACTCCGTTTGAAGCATTTGATTGGTGGCCGTGGCTGGGAGAAGCAAGTTATTATGTTTTTTATGCTCTAATGGCAGTCCCCGTGCTTATAGTCATTTTTTCACGGAAGATTTCCTTTGATGTGAACAGGGCGTGTCTTTTAGAAGTACTTATTTTCCTTTGTTTCTCTCCAATTGTCCATTCGCAATACTTACTGCTATTTATTCCATTTACTGTTGTTGGCATTGCCGCGAAAGAACTTCCCAGGTTTTGGTATTTACTTACTTTGCTACCATTAATCACTTTTATTCCGTCGATTCTTCCGACGTGGTTGCTTTTCCTCGTACGATCTGCGGGGTTATTTCTTGCGTTAGTAGCATTGCTTCTCAGAGTTGGGGTTGATTTTTACAATGGACGACCAAGTAAGCTTTCATCTATTTCTTAATTCAAAAGTGTTAGTGTACTTTGCTTCCTGGTTTAACTGGTTTGTCCGGTCTGAGGATAGAAACGGTTTTTTCGTTTTCCGCTGCAAGAATCATCACTTGTGATTCAACTCCGAACATTTTTGCTGGTTTAATGTTGGTGAGGACTGCGATCTGTTTGCCTTGAAGTTCATCTGGCTTATACCAGGGTGCGATTCCTGTTACCGCCTGTCGAACATCCCCTTCTCCTAGGTCAATCTTTAGTTTCAGCAGTTTGTTGGAGCCAGGGACAGGTTCAACGCCTACGATTGTTCCGGCTTTGATATTCAGACGTGAGAATTCTTCAATCGTAATCATTGGTTTCGCCGCCTCTTCGAGACTTTCTTGTAGCGTCTTCTTTTGACTTTCGATTGTAGTTGGCTCGATTTTTTTGAAGATGGGCTTTGGTGGGTTGAGTTTGTGTCCTGGCGGGAGCTCTTTAATGGTCTCATCCCAGTTTTGTTCATGGACGTTGCCAGGGAGGTTCAAAAGGTGCCAAAGCGTTTCGGCGGTGAATGGGATAAATGGTTCAAGCATTATAGTTAAGGCTTTTACAATTTGATTTGAGACGTAAAGCGCGGTTCCCGCTTTCTCTGGCGCGGTTTTTACCGTCGCCCATGGTTGCTTTTCGTTGAGGTATCGATTTCCAAGTGCAGCCAGTTCAATTGCGGACTTTACTGCAACATGAAAATTATAGATTTCAATTTGCTCGGCGACTCGTTTGTGTGTTTCTTTAATTGCATTAAGAACGTTGAGATCGTAATCATCAAATTTTCTAGGCTTAGGAATTTTTTTGTTGAAGTTGCGGTACGTGAAGGTCAATGCTCTATGAATAAAGTTTCCAAGAATATCTGCGAGTTCGTCATTATGCCGGTGGCCAAAGTCATCCCAGGAGAAGTCTGCATCCTTGTGTAGTGGTGAAACAACGGTTAGATAATAACGAAGCGAGTCAGGTTCAAATGTTTTAAGGTAATCCGAGATTTCAACAACCCATCCCCGGCTTTTGGACATTTTTTTGCCTTCGAGTGTGAGAAACTCGCTTGCGACAAGTGTAGTTGGAAGGTTATAGTCTCCGTGGCATTTCAGCATGGCTGGCCAGAAGATTGCATGATGATAGATTATGTCCTTCCCGATAAAGTGAATGAATTTGCCGTCTTTCTGCCAGTATTCCTTCCATGTCGCTGGTTTTCTGATAGTTTCAGACAAAACTTTAGTAGCTGAGACGTAGCCGATCGGCGCGTCAAACCAGACGTAAATTACTTTATCTTCTCCTCCCTTTACTGGAACGCGGACGCCCCACTGTAGGTCGCGAGTAATGCACCAGTCTTTTAGTCCTTCACGTAGCCATTGTGAGGCATAGTGTTTGACGTTAGCAGGTAACTTTTCGTTTTTAGTTATCCAATCCTCCAAGAATTTTTGTAGTGCGCTCAGTTTGAAAAACCAATGGCGCGTCTTCTTAATATTAGGCTTCGAGTGACAGATTACGCAGTAGGGTTCTCTAAGTTCGGTAGGCTTCAAGTAACGACCGCAAGCCTCACAAGCGTCTCCTCGTGCTCCTTCGGCTCCACAGTATGGACAGATTCCTTCAACGTACCTATCAGGAAGGAACCGCTTGCAGTTAGGGCAAAATAGTTGTTCATATTCTGCATCGTAAATGTATCCATTTTCTAATAGCCGGAGAAAAAATTCTTGCGTCAACTTAGCATGGACTGGATGAGTAGTTCTGGAGAAAATATCGAAGGAACAGCCGACTTTCTCTAGGTCTTCCTTGATTAATTTGTGATACCTATCAACATATTCTTGGGGAGTAACACCTTCTTTCTCTGCTCTCACGGCAATTGGAGTACCGTGCTCGTCAGATGCACAAATATAGAGAACGTTCTCTCCTTTGAGCCGGAGATATCGGGCATAAATGTCTGAGGGAATATAGGTTGAGCGAAGATGCCCCAAATGAAGTTTGGCATTAGCATACGGAAGAGCCGCGGTTATCAAAATTTTACTGAGCGATGGCACCTCCAAGAGGGGTTCGACTTGTATAGTGAAATTATTGGTTCTACACTTAAACCTTTAAGCCTAGCGGGATCTGACTAGCTAGCTGCCATTGCTAAGGAACTTGAGAGATGGAAACTTGAAATCACCCTTTCTAAACAAGGTAATGAAATAAATGAAAGTGAAAAATGGGAAAATTACACATGCAATGATCCCTCTCAGATCATGCCAAACACCATATTTGAAAAGTTCAACAAGGAAGTCTGGACGCGGGTAGAGAAAATACCACCAGTAAAGAGACAGATAAAGGATTAATGGAAGATTCCACCAAAACGGACCAAACCTACGGTTTCTAGTTGCTCCATCAACAATGGAAAATGGAATTCCCCACACCGGATGATTGTTTTGAATAAATCGATACGAAGAGAAGAAAACTAGAATCGTCGCTAGAAGGCCTTTGGTGAGCCCATGTGAACCTTCCTTTTGAAACCGGCCTAGGAATAGATATAGGCTAATCATAACAACAAGAACAAAAGCATCATTGACCCACGCAATTTGCCGTGGCAGTAGTTCCTCTCCTCGATATCGCGGAACTCCGAAAAGAGAGTATATAAGTGCCCAGTATGTGAAGTTCCCTGCCCAAGTATGTTGAAAAGTAAACGCGTAAAGGTAGCTTTGGTAATTTAACAGTAGGAATGGAATCGAAAGAGCAATTATTGGAGTTAATCCGAAAAATAAATACCGAACTCGCCTTTTCCAATTTTGCTCAAATATAAGAAAAGTTGGAAGAAGAATTACAGGATATTCTTTAAAAGCAATCGCTACCCCGAGGCTGAGAGAGCTTAGATCTTTCTTTCCTTTTAAGAAGAAAAAAAGAGCGAGTATACAAAATAGGGATGGAAGCGAATCAAATTGGTCATACATAGATGAGATAAAAACCGCGTATGGATTGAATAAATAGAGTACTGCAGCAATCCGCGCGAGTTTCATCTTGCCGGTAAGTAGGTAGGTTAGCTTCCCAACAAAAATTCCGATAATGATATCGGCTATAGCCAAAGGCAACTTTTGGAAAAATAACATGGCTTCTGTAGTTGGATAAAGCGTGTAGAGATAGTATGCCAAAGCACAGAACAGCGCCCATGGAATTGGATAAGAATATGGGTCCGCCGCAAGTTTTGGATTAACAAGATTATAGTCGTAGGGGTTCATGTGCAAGTATACAATACTCCGCCCGATTCTGTGCCAAATCCAGCTATCATGATCGTCACCAGTAAACGGAAGCACAACAAGTCTGATGGCAAAGGCGAGAAAAACGAGAATTAAGATGTCTTGCTGACAAAGAAAAGCTTTCGCGGAAGTTAGCAACTGCCCAATCTTCTGCAACCTAATGTGAGGAGGCATAGACGTCGTATATCCGTTTGGTAGACCTTCTCTGCTAAAACATTACCGTTGCTACTTAAGGCTAACTTTACATTACTGCTACGGAAGATGAGCGCTTACTTGTATGATTTGCAACTTGGGCGAGATATACAAGCGTGGATTATAAAGTTCCCAGTTCCCAACTTTTTAGATATTTAATCTGCTCATTCGTAAGTGCATCGATTCTAATGCTCATGGTGTCGAGTGCAAGCTTGGCTATGGCGCGATCGATTTCTTCCGGAACCCTGTGAACTTTTGGTTCAAGTTTTTTCCCTTGCTCAATAATGTACTTAACGCTAAGAGCTTGATTTGCGAAGGACATCATCATAACCTCGGGTGGATGCCCCTCAGCAGCGGCTAAATTAACAAGTCTTCCTTCGGCAATTAAGTATAGAACTCGCCCGTCTTTAAGGAGGAATTCTTCCACGTTTGGTCTAATTCTTCGTTTCGTTGCTGAAAGGGCTTCTAAGTCAGGAATGGATATCTCAACGTTAAAATGCCCACTATTTGCAAGAATAGCTCCATTCTTCATTTTTAACATGTGCTCCTTCCGAATAACGTTTACATCACCTGTGGCAGTGACAAAAATATCCCCTATCTCCGCCGCTTCTGCTAATGGCATAACTGTAAAACCGTCCATGACTGCTTCGAGAGCCCTTAGGGGATCAGTTTCGGTGACTATTACGTTTGCCCCCATCCCACGAGCTCTAGTAGCAATTCCTCGACCACACCATCCATAGCCAGAGACAATGAAACGTTTTCCTGCTAAGAGGATACTTGTTGCCCTTAAGATTCCGTCGACAGTGCTTTGTCCAGTGCCGTAACGATTATCGAAAAGGTATTTCGTGTAAGCATCGTTCACCGCTATAATTGGATATTTTAGTGCACCAGCATCTGCCATCGCCCTTAGCCTTATTACGCCAGTTGTAGTCTCTTCTGTCCCGCCCAGCAAGTTCTTTAGCAAATTGGCTCTTTTTGTGTGAAGGGTCATAACTAGGTCAGCGCCGTCGTCGAGAGTTACTTGTGGACTATAACTGAGAACATTTTCAATACAGCGATAGTATTCATCGGTGGTCTCGCCTCTCCATGCGTAGACATGAATGCCTTCTTCTGCAAGTGCTGCCGCGACCTCATCTTGGGTAGAAAGCGGATTAGAGCCGCAGAGGGCAATATTTGCTCCCCCAGCCTTCAAAGCCCTCATGAGAACAGCCGTCTCTTTTGTAACATGAAGACAAGCCCCAACTCTCAAATTTTCAAGTGGTTTTTCAACTGTAAACTGTTTTTTGACTTGAACTAGAACTGGCATGTGAGCTTCTGCCCATTCGATCAAAAGTTTACCTTGTGGCGCCTGATTGAGATCTTTAACTTTGTAAGCTGATTTCATGTTACCTAATCTCCTATCATGTTCCTATTATGCTCTTAAGATTGAAATCCTAACGCCCTTCGAATTTCAGCTAATTCTCCTCGGCTATACTCCGAACCAAACTGAGCCTCAAAACGCTGCTGGAAGGTTAGCTTATCCGGCATTCCTTCATGTACTCCCTCGGCCTCCCACTTAATGGCACAGATAATCATTCCTGCGCGAACGCAAGTTTCGATGTCGAAACCCCGTTGGTAAAAGGTGAGAAAACCAGCAGCAATTCCATCACAACACCCAACACTATTTCCGATCTTGTTTGCCTTCACAGGACCCACATCGATTTCCTCCCCACTGCGGAGTAAAACTTTGGCAGTGCATTGAATTTTATCCTCAAGAACAATTACTTGAGGAAAGTTAGTGGGGGAAGCTTGAAAAATTTCTTGAGGAGTTTGAACTCCAAACGCTTCACGAACTAAACCGATTTCGTTGGCGTTTCCGAGAACTATCCGAATCTTCGGAATCATATCGCTAAGGAGCTCTGAAGTAACATTGTAAGACCCCACATCCATAATGATCTCTTTGCCTAATTGGCTGGCGTACTTGACCATCCCCACCATGAAAGGCGCTTCTGATGTGTCGACGAAGACAATATCGGCTTTTCGAATAATTTCTCTAGGTGGAGGCCTAACAGCTTCAAAGTAGCCAGCCCCATTAATATCGTCAATATAATACCAGTCAATGCCTTGAACATCCTTACAGCATACGATAGTTGATGTCTCTTTGCCAGCCACTTGCACTGCGTCAGCATCGTAAATACTAGGCCCATAAGTTCTTTCAATGTACTGTTGAAGTTCGTCAGGTTTACGCCAAAGTTCGCTTGGGAACTCAACCTTAAAAATTCCCATTTTAACTCCGGCACGTTTAAGGTGACTCCAGTAACCCCCATCAAAGAAGCCAGAGTACGGCTTATCATAATCGTCGCCGAAGACGGTTACAAGGTGAATGACACCACCGAGTTTAACTGAGCCATAAGCGACATTGGGACCACGCCCCCCGTAACTATAATGAAATGGTTGAACCGATCGTTCCTTTAGCACGCTGAAAACTCGGTTAAGGCTCCATTCTGGCCCGTACACCTCGGCGATCTTAGAGTAAGCCACCGTTTTTTTCAAATACTTCTTAAACGGCTGGGGAAGCTTTTCGACTGAATCTATTTTAACGTGAAGATCCTTGCCTGGTGATCCAGAGACAACAATAGTCTTCATGAACATCACGTGTAGGACACGATAACCGATTAAAATCATGAAGATGTTTTGTCTATTATGCTTGCTGTAAGTGAAGAGTAAAGTCTATAACATAGCTTGTTAATTGGACTGGCTAAATGGGCACTATCCGCGGTTTGCTGGAGGTCGTTGAATGGCAGAGACTAGCTATGAAAAACTCCTTGATCGGGCACATAATCAACTGCCACCTGGAACACTTAAATCTGATAGATTTGAAATCCCCAGACCAACCTGCTCAGTGGTTGGCAACCGGACTCTTGTAACAAATTTTAAAGAGATTTGCGACCGCCTCCGGCGAGACCAGACACATCTCTTGAGATTTTTAGCTAGAGAAATGGCAACTGCAGGTGCAGTTGAGGGAGCAAGAGCGGTCTTTCAAGGGAAATTTGGTTCGACGATTATTGAGCGCCTCATCGAGCGGTACGTTCAAGAATTTGTTCGTTGCCCCGTGTGTAGTCAACCAGATACAAAGATAGTTCGGGAAGATCGAATTCATTTTATGATTTGTGAAGCATGCGGTGCGAAATCGCCGATTCGCATAATGTAGCGGGCGACAACCATTTTTAGCCTACGAATACAAAGTAGGTTACTAGACAATACTGGCTGACGTGAATATGGATTGTACACGTATGTGAAAGTAATTCGCAAGGAGCGACATGTGCTCGTTGCTGCCTGCGATGTTGAGATCTTAGGGAAAACCTTCAAACATGGAAAATTGACCTTTGAAGTGCGAGAAAGTTTCTATAAAGGTGCAAGAATGAAAATTAAAGAAGCAATCGAATTGATCCGAAACGCAACCAACGCTAACCTCATTGGATCAAACATTGTTAATGCAGCTATCCAAGAGGGGTTAGTCCATCCTGAGGCTGTCCTTGTTATATCTGGCATTCCCCACGCAATAATCGTGAGATTGTAGAACATCTGGACACTTAAAATTCTAACTAATGCTATAATGTTTAAAAACGTGGGAAGCCGTTTCTCTTAAGGAAGCACCACGATCGTTGACAGAGATGGTGAAAGCATGGGTAAGAAAAAAGTCATCAGTGAAGAAGAGTTGAAGGACCTAGTCCTTCCCGGCGGAGGACAGTGCTTAGGTGTTGTAATGCAGATGCTAGGCTATGATAGGGTTCTCGTAAAGTGCACAGATGGGCATGAACGTATGTGTCGAATTCGAGGAAAGATGAAACGCCGCGTGTGGATTAAAAATGGAGATATCGTACTAGTTGCTCCATGGGATTTTCAGAGTGATGTCAGGGGTGATGTCCTTTGGCGATACACAAAAGGTCAAGCGGATTGGCTTCAAAGAAAAGGCTATTTGAATCCGTAGGTGCAGCCTAATTGAGATTGGGCGAGAAGGCTGAGAAGAAGCTTCTCCGAAAAGAAACGAGATATGAAATCGAGCAACGAATGAAAGAGAAGCGATCCGAAAGTCGAGATGTTTTTGAGGAAGTTTTTGACCAAACTACCCTTTTAACGATTTATAATCTTTTAAACAGTGGGGTACTAGATAGGCTGCATGGAGTAGTTAAGGCGGGGAAGGAATCTCGAGTTTATCGAGGCGTCGACTCAAAAGGCAGAGATTTAGCTGTAAAGATTTACCTCACCACCTCAGCAGAGTTTCGAAAGGGAATGTTACTATACATCCAAGGTGATCCAAGGTTTTCACGAGTAAGACACGAAACAAAGCCATTGGTCTACACGTGGGCATTAAGGGAGTTTAAGAATTTGCAGAAAGCGTATAGGGCTGGGGTGCGCGTACCTAAGCCAGTAACCGTCAGCAAAAATGTCTTGGTCATGGAGTTCATCGGAAAAAATGGCGTGCCAGCGCCATTACTCAAAGAGGAAGAGCCGAAGAAACCAGTTGAAACATATAACCGCATTCTGAAGTACGTGAAATCGCTATATCAAAAAGCTGGTTTAGTACACGGTGACTTGAGTGAATACAACATAATGATGTGGAAAAATCAACCAATAATCTTCGATATCTCACAGGCTGTTCCTTTAGAGCACCCCCTAGCGCATAGTTTCTTGCGACGAGACATAGTCAATGTTAACAATTATTTTGAAAGGTTAGGTTATCGCGTGAGAGAATTAGAAGAAGTTTACAAGTGGGTTACAAAAGTTGATTGAACGTTCAACTCACGTGAAGATTCCAATGGATCGCGTTGGTGTACTCATAGGGCCGAATGGAAGTGTTAAACGGAAAATAGAAGAAACATATGGCGTTACCCTGCAAATTAGTAGCGCGACCGGAGATGTTACAATTATCGTAAAGGAAGAAAGCGATCCCACAACTATTTTCCGCGTTCAGAATGTGGTGGCAGCTGTCGGGCGAGGCTTCACCCCAGAAAAAGCGTTTCGGCTATTTGACGAATACATGATATTTGAGGTTATTGACCTACGGGATTGTGCAGGAAGGTCAAAGTCTAGACTGGATCGAATTAAGGGAAGAATCATCGGAGAGCAGGGAAAAACTAGGAGAATCCTAGAGGAAACTACAGGGGCAGACATATCAGTTTACGGTTACACCGTTTCCATCATTGGAGCGCCAGACGCATTTGAAGTTGCAAAAGCCGCAGTGCAAATGCTGATAAGTGGCAGTCAACACAGCACCGTCTATCGATTCCTCCACAGAAAACGTAGAGAGTTAAAAAAAGCAAAACTCAAACTTTGGGAAAACCAGGAGGAAAGGTGGTGGAAGGCGGCGAATGACTGAAAGCAAAGAAAGCTTCGCTGAGATATCGCCAGCCGATTTTTTCTATAGAAATCGTGATATAGCCGGATTTACCAATCCAGCTCGAGCAATTTACGCGGCAATTCGTGAATTAGTTGAAAATTCCCTAGATGCATGTGAATTATACCAAGTTCCACCTGAAATTTACATTCGAGTTTCATCTGAAAGTACTGCAGCCAAAGAAGGTCCAGCGATATACCGCTTGCGGGTAGAAGATAATGGAAGTGGAGTTCCTCCTGAGTATATTCCTTCAGCCTTCGGCCAAGTTTTGTTTGGATCGAAATATCGTATCCGTCAAACTCGAGGAACTTTTGGTTTAGGCGGCAAAATGGCTATTTTGTACGGCCAAATTACTACCCACCGCCCAGTCCGCGTAATTTCTAGTACTGGACCCAGAATCTACGAATATGAGTTAATAATTGATATACAACGGAATAGACCAGTTGTACTCTCCAAAAAAGTATATGGGAACGGTAATAAATGGCATGGAACTGTTGTCGACTTCGCTCTAGAAGGTGATTATTTTAGGGCGATGGCAAAAATCCTCGAATATTTGAAAGAAACAGCAATTGTTAACCCCTACGCGAACATCATGGCAGTAGATCCAAGAGGAAGGTTATATCGATTTGACAGAGTTACCGAAAAAATGCCGCTCCCGCCACAAGAAACGTTACCACATCCCTACGGGACAGATGTAGAAACAATAAGACGCTTGATGTACGTCACAGAATGCCGTGATATGTTAAGCTTCATGACTACTCACTTCCATCGAGTTGGAAGAACAATTGCTAGACGTTTTCTAGAATTCGCAGGAATCGGCATAAAGAAGAAACCAAAAACTTTAACCCCAAATGAAATCGTCAAACTAGTCCAAGCACTAAAAACCTTTGATGGCTTTCTTCCACCAGACGCCAGCTGCTTGTCGCTTCTGGGCGAAGACCTTCTCCGGGCAGGAATTGAGAAAGAACTGAAGCCAGAATTCATCGCGGTCGATCAACGGAAGCCGTCAGCTTATTCAGGGTTTCCGTTCGTTGTTGAGTGCGCCATCGCCTACGGAGGAGGAGTACCAAAGACTGGTGATATTATCCTCTACCGATTCGCTAACCGAATTCCCCTTCTCTATGATGAGGCAAGTGACGTTTCTTGGAAGGTCATCCACACCATGATTAATTGGAGGCATTACCGGATAACCCCCGACATGCCCATCGCGGTTTTCGTTCACGTTTGCTCAACAAAGATTCCATACAAGACTGTTGGTAAGGAGTTCATTGCTGATCGCCCGGAGGTTGAGAAGGAAATCCTTAATGGAATTCGAGAAGTTGCACGACAGCTTTCAATCTTCCTCTCCCGAAGGGAAAGCATTGAACGGGAAAAAAGGCGCCTTGATGTGTTTTCAAAGTACCTTCCAAAAATTGCCAAATTCACAACTGAACTTGCTGGAAGAGAGCGGGAGCCAGATATACAGCCATTGTTAAGAAGCATTGTAAAATATGGACCTGAAGAGGAAGGAGACTAATAGTTAAGGCTCTTTTCATAGCGTATTTGGATGTGATAAGTTATGACCCCAAAAAAGAAAAGCGCTACCTCGATAAAAGAACGAAAAAATCAAGTAATCAACACATTTCAGGAGTTTGGTTGCCAATTATATGATCAAATTGAGAAGAGAGAGTTTCCTCGAGTTGAAATGCCAAGTCGCTCAATTTATAACATTAAATACGACCCAAAGATTCGACAATACATTCTCGGAAACCGAATGGTTCGACGGAGCGCCCGGAACATCCGCCACATTCGCCCATTCACTCAATTAGTCTGGGTCGCTGATATCGTAAATTCCTTAGACCACATGAACAAAACCAGTACCCTCAGAGACGTTTACTATATGGCTCAAGCTTACGATATGAACTTCAAAGATCAACAAGAATCAGACGGCATCATCACTGACCTTGAAACGATCGTCGGATACTCCCGAGAAGACTTCAACGTTTTCCCAGAAGAGCGAAGCGCCATCTACGGTAGCCTCACAATTGAATATACGGTTCCAGGTTATGAGGGAAAACGACTCAACTTAACTATACACCCCGACGGAGTAATGATCGGCCCAGCATTGACTAGCGCTGAGTTCGTCAAATCTGAAGTTGACAAAATCATTTGCATTGAGAAAGGAGCGATGTTTACTAGATTCATCGAAGAAAAAGCATGGCAACGCTTTAATGCATTATTGATTCACAGTGCCGGCCAAGCTCCGCGGGCGACGAGACACCTCATCCGTCGGTTAAATAAGGAGTTAGGATTGCCAGTCTACGTTCTAACCGATGGGGATCCATGGGGAATGCACATTGCAATGGTAATCATCTCAGGGTCAGCAAATGCCGCTCACCTTCGAGAGTTAACAACTCCTGATGCTAAGTGGGCTGGAGTATGGGCAACCGACATAGTTGAGTATAAGCTTCCAAGCGATCGACTAACTGAATTAGATATTAAGCGGCTATACGAATTACGGAAAGATCCACGGTATGAGGGAGAACTATGGCAACGAGAAATAGAAACATTTCTTAAAATCGGAAAAAAAGCTGAGCAAGAAGCATTCAGCCGATATGGATTATCTTATATTGTTGACAAATACCTCCCTACAAAACTCGAAGAAATGGAAAGCTACTAAATCCGTGCCTTTTAGGCACCGATGGTTAGGCGAAAACCCACCCGGGAAATTGCTATGAGAATTGGCTTACCGTTGAGGATTGTGTAATATTACTATTTCAGAAAGTTCGACATTAGATGTGGAGTAGAAAAACCAATAACCATGTTGAACAATTCCTAACCTTAAAGTTGGAGACGCCATGTCAAGCTCAGCACGAGCTCCTCGAGGAATAGACCTCTTTATTCGATTAGTTGGCATAATTACAATGATTATTGGGATGCTCATAATTTATGGTACTTGGACCAGCGTCACCACCATCGGTGAAGCAACTTTGCTTTTTGTTACTGTTGGAACAATAATTACCGTTGCAGGAATCGCTACTATTTTTGCTAAGATTGAGTGATAGCAATTCTCATCCGTTTCCAAACTAATGCATATCGCGCAGATCATTCATCAACCAAATTCCATAGCAAGTTACTAGTTACTAACCGGGTAGCTTTTTATACTCCAATCCTAGCGCCAAGCTCATGTTTTTCATTTTAAAAGTCCTAAACATTTTAATCTCTAATCGAAAGTGGAGAGAATGATTGGTGTTGAATAATCTGCTATAGCTCTTAGATTTGATTATAAGCTATTAATATGACTTGAAGGCAATGCAAGGAAGGGATAAATAGTAGTTTCATTTTCAAAACTTAGCGGTGCCGGCGTAGCTCAGCTAGGACTGTTTAGGGGGAATCTCCTAACAGTAGAAGTAGAGCAGCGGATCCAATGGGCGAGAGTCCATGGGGCTGAAGCTGTTAAAGCTTCAAGCTGAGCATGTAGAGACCCGTTGGATATGGGTAAAACCCAATCTGGGGAATGGTCGGCGGTTCGAGTCCGAGGGTGTGAAGTTAAAAGCGCCTTCCACCCGACGAATCCGCCGGCGCCAACTCCACTAGGTAAGTAAGAATTTTCACACTAGGGATATATCTGGCGAAGCACGGAATAATATATAGGATGATGAAATTAGCCTCGACGGGCGATCTGACGCTGTGATATAGTTAAGCTGATTTCCTACCGGGCGTTACAAAGTAAAATTCCGTGATGAAGCAAACGCATGTATAAACACTTATTAAAGTGGCTTATTTTAATCCGAGATGGTTTGCGGGCCCGTAGCTCAGCCAGGTGAGAGCGACAGGCTCATAAACGCATAACAAGCTGAGAGACCTGCTGGTCGAGGGTTCGAATCCCTCCGGGCCCACCAATAGCAACAACTCGCGATTAAAAGATGCAAAAGATTTTATCAGCGATCTGGGCTTTTAAAACGCTTAGCATGCTCCGGTGGTGTAGCCCGGTCAAGCATAGCGGCCTTTCGAGTTTAGCAAGGAAAGCCGTTGATCGCGGGTCCAAATCCCGCCCGGAGCACCAACTTCATGGGATTTTTAACGGTTAGAGGAACTACCAGTTGTGTTTCATTTCTTCAAGCTTCTGAGATCTACCTGTATCTAAAAATTCGGCAATCGTCTTAGCTAAACTACTTCCCACTTCAGGAATTTTCTGCAATTCATTTCTCTTACGAACATCTAGAATGCTTTCATCGAGATCTTCGATATTTTGGGCTGCCTTATGGTAAGCCCAAGCGCCATAGGACTTGCCTCCCTTTATTTCGTAGAAATAAGCTATTAGCAGGAGAAGATATGCTACCTCAAAATTTTCTTTAAATGGTCTTTCAAAAATTGGCGGAGAGATATAGTTTGGAATCCCGAATCCTTTGCAGAGCTCAAATGTTTTTCTACTGATATTAGCCGTGTACTGCTCGTTGGGATTTTGTGAAACCCCGTAGAGCGTTTCATACTTTTCAATAAGCTCAGGCTGATTTTCTCTAAGTACTTCGAAGAAGCGCGATTTTTGGTTACTTCTCAAAGTCATTCCGACGCCCGGAAGAATGTACTTCGCACCACTTTCAACTGCCCTTTTTACTACATCTCGCACATTTTCATCGTTGTCCGCAATGTAAGGAACAATTGGAGTGAAATCAACTCCAGCCTGTATGCCCGAGGTTACCAGTTCCTTTAATGCTTCTAACCGTTTTTCTGGATCAGGTGCCAAAGGTTCAAGTATCGACAGCAACTTCTGGTTAAAAGTAATGATGGTAAAAGAAACGGTACACCAAGAATTTTGGGATATTTCAGAGAGAATTGGAATATCCCTTAACACTAAATCAGATTTTGTTACGATGTGAATTGGAAACTTGTAATCTCCTAGAATTTCAAGAATTTTTCTTGTAATCTCGTATTTTCTCTCGGCTGGTTGATAGGGATCAGTTACCCCGCTTAAAGCAACAACATCTCTCTTAACTTTCTTTATTTCATTCTCGAGCAGGTGTGATGCATTTGTTTTCACGTATATAATTCTGGAAAAATCTTCAACGTTCCTATGAACAAGGTATTTCTCCGTTATGGCATCGCAATAATTGCAAGCAAATTGACATCCACGATAGGGGTTTATGCCGTATCTACACCAAAACCAGTTGTCGCGGTATTTGTATCTGTTTAGAATAGTTTTGGCTTTGATTTCTTGAAATTTTACCATAATTGGTTTGTATTCCTAGCATAGAAACTTAAAGTATCTACGGAGAAGCATTTTCGAAATTGGGTTTTGCTAGAATTCAGGCTTTGGCTTTTCTTTTATGCTTGTTCATTATACTCCTTTTGGCATGTATAGATCTAACTGCTGTTTCTACGTCTCGTTCATTCAATACTAAAATGATTTGGGATGTATGTGGAGCGAAAACGGCTCTTTTAATGTTGATGTCGGGTATGGCGCTTATAGCAATAGACGCTGTTCCAGGTGAATCTTTCATTCGATCGCCAATTAATGTCACAACGCCAACGCCGTACTCAATTTCGAGCTGTTCATCAAAACTCCTTAATCGCTCTTCATGTTTTTTAACAAAATTTGCATCGAGAAGCAAAAAGTCTCGGATCACTTTTCCGGTTTCCAGAACCTCGGTTCCTAGATCGAGAAACTCTTCATAACTTTCCCACAGCCTTAAGCAGTCTTCTAGAGACTTACTTCGATCATTGTTTATCGTTAGAATCGCACAACTCTTCGTGCCTGTTATACATTTGACAATTTCACTTGTTGGATCTTTAGCTTGGATGACAGTAGACATTTCCATGTTTTCTACGGGGGCAACGGTGAGTGGTAGTTTAAATTCTCGTGCAAGTCTGACAGCGGCGCTTTGTACTATTTTCATGCCAGTTATTGTTGCTTTTACGGCTTCATTATAGGTCATGTACCGGATGTTGTGTAATTTCTGATTCTTGACTACCGCTGGATCAGCGCTTTGGACTGGAGTTTCTTTAAGAAGTAGCGTGTCAACTTCGTATTTGTCCTTCAATAAGCAGGAGTCAAAAACCGCGACTTGATCCGATCCACCTCGACCTAGAACTGTTTCAAGCCCGTCACTTGTCATCCCAAGGAACCCTGCTTGTGAAATAACTTTACCTTCCTCGAGCAGCCCCACCAGATAATCGACTCTTTTTTTACTAGTTTCGTATATTGGCGTGGCATTTTCATAATTATCATCTGTTATAATCGGCCATCTTTCTTTGCGAATGTGACAAGAGTTGACCCCTTTAGACCTTAACACGTAATCCATGAGAGCCGCGGTTGGAAGTTCCCCGCCACTAGTTAACACGCGGGCTTTATTGTTCCCCTCAAATCGCTTATTTAGCTTTGCTAATGTTTCTTCTACTTCTTGAAAATAAAGCTCCAGTTCATTCAGCAATTCTTGTTGGTATCTTGCATTAACATATCTTTTTGAGAGCTCCCTGTACGGCTGGAATAGCGGTTTTACATTGACGTCTTTTGACTGCGCTCGAGACTCGCCGATCTCTATTAGCATATCGGTATATTTTCTGGGAGCAGAAAACACCACAATTGGACCAACATCGCCCCTGCATCTTAATTCTTCTATCCTCCGAATTATCAGAGGAATATTCATGTTGCTTAGGTCGAGGAGACTGCCCCCGAACTTCACTATAGTTAATTTTTGCATGCGCTCTTCATCGACTTTTAAACGTGGTTTTAGAGGTTTTATTAGCATACGTGGTATGGAACTAATTTATATTAAATCCCTTTTCATAGCGAATTTATTTCGGTTATTTCAAGAATTCCCTAAATCCTAAACTTTCGACATAGTCATGTAGGAAAAAACCAAAACCTATCGACGATATGACGTATAGAATTCTGAACCCACCTGGAGGAATTCCAATTTTGAGGCACTTCATTCGACGCCATTTAAAACGTCGAAATCTTAGTCGATTTCACTAGTTCGACGTCGAATTGAGTGCGGTTACACGTGGTGCGGGGTGTGGGATTCGAACCCACGAAGGCCTTCGCCAACAGGTTTCTCCGAGTGCGGTCACCTAAGCCTGTCGCCATACCATTAGCATCACAGGTTTAGCGATGCTAAATTTGACCACTTGGCTAACCCCGCAAAGCGTCTAGGTAAAGAGAAATAATGTGAACTTCTTATTTAGTATTTCAAAAGCTAAATTTTACCTTTAGTTCAAAAGTAAGCACGCTGGTTGATATAAGTTAATACTTCTTGTCCACGCTTTATTGATTGTTATAAGTTTGAGTTGGCAATTACGTCGACCCTGAATTCGCTATGGAATATGCGAAATCGATGTATCTTCCCTATAAAGATCCAGAGAAGTTTCCGATTACTAAGGAGCTTCTGCAAGGCTGAGGCGTCACTTACTTAGCAGCCGCGAAACTGACAAAGTAAAACGGCTTGCGCGTTAAACTTTAAGAGCTTTTTCGTAGATCAATGACTCTTGCTTCTTCCACTCTGCGTGTTTTTCAGGTGATGATGGATATTCATTATAAATATCTCGCAATTTTCGCATTATGGTAGCAGTATTCTTTAAACGGAGGAGTAGCCGAATTTTTCGGCTCCCTCTAATTGCTCTTCCAACTTTTTCGGTGACATTTAGACGTAAATCTTCACCAGCACCGACCTTCAACAAGTCGCTTTCAGTAATCATCAAGCGGCGCATCCCATAATTGAGATCTTCATCGCTAGTTCTTTGTAGAAAGATTCTAAAAACGTCTAGACCAACATGTTTAGCCCCAACACTATTCATAAATTTGAGATTATACGGCCACAATGATTTTTGACTGAGATCTCCAATTTCGAGCGCTTTAACCGCCGTCTCTGCAGCTAGCAGTCCTGCGACCATTGCTGGACCTATTCCGCCTCCATGGAGCGGATTTGCTTGACACGCTGCATCACCAACGAACATAAGCCCGTTTGCAACAAGCGGATCGATCGGTTTACGTGTCGAAACTTCCCCGCCTCCTCCGTGTTCAAGCTTCGAGCTAGCGTAAGTTGGTTGGGATAGTATACACTTGTAAAGTTGAGTTTTCGGGTTTACGAAACCCTTTTTCTTTTGGACCCCGAGCCCGATATTTACCTTATTTCCACCTTTGGGGAAAACCCAAATGTAACCGCCTGGAGCGACCGCTTGGTTTAGATAAATTTTGCAGTAATTCGGATCTTTTAATTCATCTTTAAGCTCTCGAATTTCCCGATAACAGAGCACAACGTCTTGTCCAGCGACGTTACTTTCAACGTGCCATTCTGGTGGCAATTTTCTACGTAGCAAAGAATGAAATCCACTCGCATCAATCGTCACCTTTCCATGAACCTCAATAATTTCATCTTTGGCAAGATCCCTAACTTTAACGCCTTTTACAGAGTTCTCTTCGATAATGGGTTCAACGGCTACTGTGTTGTCATAAAGCAAGGCGCCAGCATTTAACGCCCTATTCAACAATCTCTGTCCAAACAACAACCTATTAACAATAAAGCCCTCGCCTCTTACGTTATAGACCGCGCCTAGGTCAGGAGAGTAAACTAAAATACCCTTGATCCTACCCGCCAACTCTTCACCTGAGGGATAGCTTATTTTCAATTGGTCGAAGTGGGACTTGCTAATCGCATCCCCGCATACCTTTTCACCTATTTTGCTGCGAGACTTCCGGTCTATGAGACATACTTCACTACCTAACTCTGCAGCCTTACAAGCGGCTATGCAACCAGCAACTCCCGCTCCGACAACCACGATATCAAAACGATCCAAAGTGAGTTGCCTCGGATTCGTATGAATAGCACTTTTACGAGTTACTTAAAAGAGTTGCCGCGAGACCTAGCAGCGTTCAATATATAAAATGATTTAAAAATTCATTTACCTTTAGTAGTGCTGCGGATGGCCCCGGTGGCCCAGCCTGGTCTAACAATTTGGACTATAGGCGCCGGCTTGGTAGAAGATAATCCTCACATTAGGGCTTATTTTACAATAAGCCGGAAGTCGCGGGTTCGAATCCCGCCCGGGGCTCCATTGTTAGTAGAACTTATTCCCTAAGAAAAACTGATTTAGACCAAGATAGCCGTTAATTAGTCAAAATAGTGAGGGATTTGGTTGGTTAATCAAAAAGATGTTTTGAAACAAGTTGAGAGTATGAGAGAAGAAATTGTTGATTTTACTAAGGAACTAGTTAAGATTCCCACAATTAATCCACCTGGCGAAAAATATGTTGAGTGCGCGGCACTCATTGCAAAAAAGCTGCAGACTATCGGCTTCGACACGCGTTTAGTCGAGGTCCCTAGTGAGGAGTTAGAGGAGTTAGCTCCACAGGGCAAAGGACTACCTCGTGTGAATGTTATAAGCTTACTAAAAGGTGCCGCACAGAGACCAACATTACATTTTAATGGGCATTTCGACGTCGTGCCACCTGGAACCGGTTGGACGAGGAACCCTTTTTCACCGGCAGTTGATGATGGGAAACTGTATGGAAGAGGAACCAGCGATATGAAGGGTGGAATTGCGGCAATGATTATGGCAGCGCAAGCGCTTGTTGAGGCTGGAATTAAACTTAGGGGCGGGTTAGCGATCTCTGCGGTGCCTGATGAAGAAACCGGAGGATTTGCTGGTGTTGGTTACTTAGTAAAAAATCGATTAATCAAAGCTGATTATGCCATTGTCACCGAACCTTCCTCAATAGGCACTATTTGGAATGCCCATAAGGGCGCATTGTGGTTGGAGATTACTACCCTTGGGAAAGCAGCACATGGAAGTTTGCCATTTATGGGGATTAATGCCTTTGAGAAACTCGTTAAAGTAGCCCAAGCCCTTGAATGCTTGAAACCAAAATTTACTAAGAAAACAAGTAGCCATCACGTAGAGCCGAAGGAAGCTATGTATCCAACTATAATGATTGGTGGTGTGGTTTCAGGCGGTGTTAAAGTTAATGTAGTTCCAAGTAGTTGCTCAATGACCATTGACAGACGGCTAATTCCTGAGGAGAAAATGGTTGATGCTAAAAAAGAAGTGGAGGAAGTCATAAAAAGCCTAAGCCAAAAAGACCCGCAGCTAAAAATCGAAGCAAAAAGCCTGCTGGAGGCAGAAGCAGCTGTTACCTCTCAGAGAGAGAAAATTTGTCAAACTTTAGCAAAGAATATTAAACAGGTAACCAGCGTAACTCCGAAATTCAATTTGTGCACCGCTTTCTTGGATATGCGCTTCTTGGTGAATCAAGCCGGAATCTCAACTATTTCATATGGGCCTGGACTTTTGAGGACAGCGCACACAGCAGATGAATACGTTCTTGTGGACGATTTGGTAATCGCAACAAAGGTGCTAGCACTGACTGCGATGGACCTCCTCACGTAGTTTGGAGCGGCTAAAAACTTCTATGAGGTGCTTAGGCTTCCGCACGCTTATATAAGGGATGGACGGTTCATCTCAATTGTTGAGGGAACACTTATTGATACCGCCACTGGCCATGGAAGCAATTGACACTTCATGGATTTGGGTTGCGGCCACGTGTGGTATAGTGGGATTGGCGCTATTTATACTCTGGCGTGTCCCAAAACGTAAGGAAAAAAAGGTTGAGATAACAGTAGCAGAAAAGCCGTCAACACCTGCGGAGACTGTTACAACTGGACAGATACCACTTCGAATTGAACGTAGCATTAGCGAAGAAGAAGCTAGCCTCGCAGGTGAGGAATTAAAAATCCTTGGCTTAGAGAAGGAAATAGTTAGTTATGCGCTGACTCGCTTATACGAAGCACAGGCAGAAGGAAAAATTACAGAAGCAGAACGCGACCGCTTAGTCAGTCGATATAAAGATGAAATGAATCGGCTTGAGGAAAAAATTGGACGAAATGAGTCGGTTATCAATCTTCATGACCTTGAGAAGAGCCAGTCTGAGCTAATTAAGATGTTCCGCGACAAATTTGATGAAATTAATCAAAAGATCGAAGAGATCCGAACAAGACTAGGAGTCCCCCCTGAGGAAGTTAAACCAGCGGCGACTCCTGTAGTTGAAGAAAAACCCAAGCCAAAGAAACCTTTGGAAGAAAGGGAGCCTACAGCACCGAAACCAACCCCATCCAGAACAAAAGCTGAGGAAAAGATTGAGGAAATTCGCGCTGAGGTATTAAAAGAACTTGAAAGGTTAGAACAAATGGAGACAGAGGGGTAGGGCGGCAGATTTTGAATTGGAGGGAGGAGGCAAAAAGAAAAGCGGCGCTACGGGCGGTTGAACATATTAAAGATGGTTATGTCATTGGTCTTGGAAGTGGAAGCACCGCCGAATATGCAATTAAGGAGTTGGGAAGAAGGGTATCTGAAGAAGAGTTAGATGTTCTAGGTGTGCCAACATCCTATCAAGCTATGAAACTCGCTGTCGAATGCCGCATCCCCCTGACAAACCTCGACGAGTATCCACAACTTGACATAGCAATCGACGGAGCAGATCAAATCAACTACGATCTCGATCTAATTAAGGGACATGGAGGTGCAATGACCCGTGAAAAAATCGTCGACAGTTCAGCAAAGCAATTCATCGTTGTCGCCGACGAAACGAAACTCGTTCAGAAACTTGGCGCGAAGCGCCCCATCCCAGTTGAAGTCCTTCCTTTCGCAGCCTCTTCAGTTATGAGGAAAATTCGAGAAATAGGTGGAAAATTAACCACTAGACAAGGCTCAGGAAAAATCGGGCCAGTTATCACCGATAATGGAAACTTCATTATCGACTTAAACTTTGGTGTTATCGATGACCCATTGAAACTCGAATTATCATTAAAAATGATCCCGGGAATAATCGAAACAGGACTATTCATAGGCATGGCTAACTTAGTTTACTTAGGTTGTAAAACTGGAGACATAAAGGTCTTAAAAAAATCATAAATATACCCTCAGTAATTTTAACGTCAACTTACGTAATGTCTTCATGCCAAAATTCATTTCATGAGAATGCTTGGTAAAAACAAGGCAAATTAGGTAGCACACAATTAACAACTGTCGGGCCGGGGTCGCCTAGTTTGGTCAGGGCGCCAGACCGTTAAGGGGCGTGACTCATAACCTGGAGGTCGCGGGTCCGAATCCCGCCCCCGGCACCAAATCTACATGCCAACTTTTTCACAAATAATTAAACTACCTTGGGTACTATTGGTGAAGCACCTAAAAAATAGAACAAGCTTTTTAAATTCCACAAAGACGTGTTGATGCCGAAGAGCCCCAGTGGCTCAGCTGGTCAGAGCGACGGCCTTGTATAGGTCCTATGCGTCAAGAAAGCCGTAAGTCGCGGGTTCGAATCCCGCCTGGGGCTCCAGTAAGGGGCTGTCGGCTAGTATGGTCTAGGCTTCGAGGCTTGGGCCCTCGAGATCGTGGGTTCAAATCCCACCAGCCCCACCACCTCATAGCCACGCGAACTTACGGATTGAACAAAACAAATAAAATCCATATAACGCATGGATAGAAGGTGACTTGCCGGGGTGGCCGAGCGGTTGAGGCGAGCGGCTGCAGACCGCTTCCACGGGGGTTCAAATCCTCCCCCCGGCTCCAGTATTCGTATTTACCTGTATTCAGTGCCTTCTTAATTTTGGACTAATGATGCCTAATCGTTTTTCTCTGATCAATTTATCCCAATCTATGAGTGTAAGGAAGATTGCCGATCCAATGCCAATAAGGTCGATTATTGTAACCGTGTAGAGCTCATTTCTAAAAAGTTCTTCAAGTGAATGTGAAGCAACTTTTGTTAGGTTAATCATAAGCCAGTACGAGAGAAGCCTCCCCAGCATAAAGCCAGCAAAAATCTCTAGGACTTGATACTTCATCATTCCGACAGCAATAAAGTAGGCGTTACTTGGTAGCGGGCTGAGGGCAACTGCAAGAGACAATAGGAAGCCTCCTCCCTTTTTGGATTCAACCGTTTTTCGTAGTTTATCAAGACTCCATTTACGCCCCTCACTCATCACTCCACGACTTGCGGTTCCAATGTAAGACAAAATAAATCTCCCCAGCGTTGAAGCAGTACATCCCACTAGAGCCAGCGGTAGGGGAGTGAAGTATCCTGGAAAAGAAATATAGATTAAAGAAAGAACCATCCATGTCGGAGGCGTAAATGCCGGTACAATGTTCAAGATTAAGACAAGCGCAAAGACACCAGAATAACCTAAAGCTACAAAGAAGCTTTCTAGAGCCAATTTGACAACCTTTAATTTTTCATCTAATAATCAGAAATCTCTGCTTTAAGCTCTCGTAGTGATAAAGTTTTAAATGCACCAACTTATGCGAAGAAACCAGATGATGACTGCAATCCAGCTATTTTAGATGACCTTGGCCATTTCCCACCTTCTCTGGAAAGCGTCGGCAAACACCCTAATAAGACCTGCATTTGTGGTGTAATGCGGCTTATAGTAAATTGGAGTTGGCACATTCCTTTTTCTTGTCGCCCAAATTAAAAACACAAGTTTCTCATTATCGATAAGTGTTCCCCGAACTGGGTACCACTCCTCAGCGCAGCGTCTGACCTCAGCGCCATGGCGCTTAAGTTCGCTAGCGCGTTTAGCAGAGGTCTTGTCAACTACCATCATTAGGACCTTTGACTTGACACCTCTGTCTATAGCCTTCAAAAGCTCCTTACGAACTTTTTCATACCAACCAAAAGACTCAGCGAAGATGAATAGTTCTCTTTTTGCACTACTGACAATCTTTGCCGTTTGAGATTCCATTGCACTAAGATCTTCAAGAGATTGAAGGATTTCCTCTGGACGCACCCCAAGTCGTTTTTCCCAGTACAACGAGTCCAAAGATTTTTCTAGAGATAAAGCAATATTATGAGCCGTCTCTAGCTTTCGCTCTAAAACTTCCTCTTTCCGTTTAATAAGTCCATCTAAAACTTGTTTCGGCGTTAGGGCCTCAAATCGATTACCTTCTACTTTGATAAAACCCTTCTCAAACATTTTCACTAAAATATTTTGAACACCTGACAAGGGTAATCCGCATTCAGCGGAAACTTCTTCAACTGTTCCTCCTTTGGGGCTTTTCACTAAAGTAAAGTAAATTAAAGCTTCAGGCTTGGAGAACCCAAGTGATTTCAGTAATGTTAAGTTTTTATCCGCCATCGTCGATCCCACTAGACACAGATTTTGTTATTAAAAAACTTAACTTTTGCATGTATGGTTCTCGTAACTCCGGGAGAGTTTTTGACTCAGAAATGGGGAAAGGAGAAAAACTCCGAATATTGGGAGGGCTTTTCTAAAACTTGACACCCCGCCTTCAAAATTCAAGAAAGCATCCTCAATATTCCTATGAAACCAAGGTAATTCATCGAAATCACATTAAAAATGCGCTGAGTTTGTTGGTAACGATTTAATAAATTACCTATTAATAGTACCTTTGCAATGGATGCGATCCTTTGAAAGCTAATGAGAAGAAAGAAGTTAAAGGCTATTTTGAAAAAACAGCCACGAAATGGGATGAGATGCAGAGAGGATATTATGATGAGCACCTTCGGGATACAGTCATTAATCGAGCTAAAATTAAGAGAGGAAACATTGTCCTAGATGTAGGAATTGGAACTGGATTTCTCGCTTTAGGAGCCGCAAGAGCCGTTGGTAAAACTGGAAAAATAATTGGAGTAGACCTCTCAGAGGCTATGCTCAATAAAGCCAAGGAAAATTTGAGCAAAAGAGGATTGGCAAATCGAGTTGAATTCCGCGTAGGCGACGCAGAAAATGTTCCACTGGAAGACGCTTCCGTTGACGTGGTTATTGGAAATATGATTCTCCATCACTGCCCGGACCCGCAACGAGCGATTAGGGAAATGACACGCGTTCTAAAACTAGGTGGAAAACTTGTGGTTTCAGACCTTGAAGAACATCATGAAGAGTGGTTGAAAACTGAAATGACAGATCTTTGGTTAGGTTTTAGCCTTGAAAAAATTCGTAAGATGTTCACACAAGCGAAGCTAAAAAATGTGAAAGTCGAGTTAGCTAGGACAAAATGCTGTGGAGTTTCAATAGCTGGGAGAAAAGCAGCAATCGGGATTTTTGTCGCTGAAGGACAGAAGTAAAGCTTGGAACAAGTTTAATTTCACCGTTAACTAGCAAAATTCCTAAATTATAGGAATACTGTTACAAACTGTAACCTAATTGGAAGCGGCAATATGTTCGGATCAAATATTTTCAAGACAACTCTACTCTTTGCTATCCTTACAGCAATTCTCTTGGCAGTAACTTGGTTTTTGGGGATAAACCCAATCGCAGCCCTATTTATGGCCGCGCTAATGAACCTTCTAATATATTGGTTCAGCGATCGATTCGTTCTTATGATAACTCGTGCAAGAGTGGTTTCGCCTGTTGAAGCCCCTCAACTTCATGCGATTGTTGATAAATTAGCTGTTAGCGCTGGAATCCCTAAACCTCGAGTTGCAATCGTGGATAACCCAATCCCTAACGCATTTGCCACCGGACGAAGCCCAAGTCACGCAGCAGTCTGCGTCCATACAGGCCTCCTTCGATCGATGACCGAGCCTGAAGTAGAAGGCGTCCTTAGCCACGAACTAACACATGTTCAGAATTGGGATACGTTAACCCAAGTTGTTGCAGCAACATTCGCTGGAGCAATTGTATACATTGCCCGATGGGGATGGTATTTCGGTGGATTTAGCGGACGGGACCAAGAAAGAGGCCAATCAAATATTCTAGGAATATTGGCTATAATGATTTTTGCGCCTATTGCTGCAACCCTTGTCCAACTCGCAATCAGCCGAGGAAGAGAGTATGCTGCAGACGAGGGGGGAGGTCGACTTTCGGGTAAACCAGAAGCCCTAGCAAATGCGCTTCAAAAGATCGAACAAATAGTTCGGAGGCATCCCATGGAGGGAAACCCAGCAACTTCACCCTTGTATATTGTTAACCCTTTCCGAGGAACCACACTTATGGAACTCTTCTCCACTCATCCAGCAACTGAAAAACGTGTCAATAGGCTTATGCTTCTCGCCACAGAATTACGCCGATCCTGATGATATCCAAATGCAATAGAATAGGATGTATTTTTAAGCACTCGATTAAGGATTGATACTGAATTGACTCAGTGATAGAGGGTCAATTAGTGTTACCTCGACTTGTCACCGGTTTTAAAGTTCGCTGGAAACCAGAGGATCTTGACAAGTTCCTTAGATACCGCCCAGCGGGAATAGAGCTTCAAGAATACATGGAAGATCTCGATGAAGCTTGGGAAGCCCAGCAGAGACATTTAACTTCCACATTAGCTAGTAAGCAGTTTCTTATTGCAATTCATCATCCTGGAGCTGTTAATGCAGATGTATTCGATCCTTTTTCACCTAAACAAACCATAAGAGAAGAAGCAAGTAAGCAAATTGCACGGTGCCTAGAGTTAGCATATAATCTCCAAGCGTACTCTAATGATGGCAAAGTCATTTTTGTGATACATCCAGGAGGACTTTCAGATCGTATACGAATGGATTCGTCAAAATTGCGCACCTCTCTCGTTAATATGCTCCTTAATCTTCTTGAAGTGAGAAAAGGCGTAATAATAGCCCTTGAGAATATGCCTGTCCTCTATCGATTTAGATCAAATATTTTAGTCGCTAGCTTAGGAACTACCCCCAACAACCTCATTCAAATCTTTGATGAGGTAGGAGACCCTCGCCTCAACCTCTGCTTTGATCTGTGCCACGCACAGCTAGCAAGAAACTTCATGAAATCATTCCATATAAGAGACTTCATCGAACAACTCGGTGATAAGATTGTACACGTTCACCTCGCAGATGCCAAAGAAACCAACATAGAGGGTTTACCAATTGGTGCCGGAGAGATTGACTTTCGCTCAGCTCTCGAATTACTTATAGAACATACACGTGGTCGGGATAGAATTCTTGTGGTGCCGGAGATTGCTAATGGACATTTAGAGGGTGGAAAAGCCTTCATTACCGCGAGGAAACATATTGAACAACTCTTACAGGAATTTTACCGATGAAGAATGGGAAAATTACGGGTTTCTAACTCTGAATGGGGTAACTTCTCAAAACTTTTATATCGAAAAACTTCTGTTTCCCAAAGGTTGGTGGGTGCTGTCGGCTAAAAGGGCAGGGGCCGTAGACGTCGTGGGCGCAGTTCAGCCCATAACGGCGGTCTCTAGCCAGAAAGATGAAGAAAGATTCCTCATCTTCCTAGAAAGGTATGACGACGGGCTCCAGAAGCATAATAGATGCTACGGGTATGCAGACTCCAACTTGGAGAATGATGATCTTCCGGAGCACGCTGAGGAAACCCGTAGAAGATGGATGTACGCCGTCTTCGGGGTAAGGACGGGCGTTCAAATCGCCCCGGCCCCACCAAATTCTCCCATTTTTATCAAAACGGGTTTATTTCTGGCTAATATAGCCATTTGATTTCATTTTGACTAATGGAATTATACTGTAAGCCGCTATTTTTTCTATTTGAAAGCTCCCTGTGCCAAAAAATTGGTGAATGTTAATTTATAAATCACGTAGATAACTTAAGGATTTATGGAAAATAAAATGATTGAGTTCTATGATTTTGGGCAAATTGTCATTGCTAGTAAGAAATACGTTGGTGATTTGATTATTTTTCCAGATCGGATTCAGGATCGTTGGTGGAGGAAGGTCGGACATCAATTATGCGTTGGGGATATTAGGGATGTCGTTGAAGAAAAACCTGAAGTCCTAGTGGTTGGTACTGGATACTCCGGATTGCTGAGAGTTTTACCTGAGACGAAAGATTATCTTAAATCTAAAGGAATTGAACTGATAGCTGAAAGAACAAGTAAGGCATGTGAAACCTACAATAGGCTTTCTAAATCTAGAAGAGTTGTTGCTGCTCTTCACCTAACATGTTAAACTAAGGAGTAAATTTTCATAGTCTCACGAAGATTGGTTAATCACAGTTGATGAACTACCACAATAATACTTAAATACGTGACAATCATTCGGTTACTGAAAAATGGTGATAAAAATGTCATGCGATGATTGCGACGGATGTGGCGCAGGATTTGAAAATTGTGAAGACGACTATGAGGCTAATGATACGATTACGAAAGAGCAGTACCTAAAAATGAGAAAGAAGCCTGTAAGGGCTAATATATGGGCTTGAAGAGGTGAAGAAGTTGTGCTACTGTTACGGTTCAGCTAGAAGAGAGAAGAAGAGAGCAGAGAACAAAGATAATCCGAAGTAACTTTTGTAGAAGCGACATTTACGCGAATAGATGTACTGTAAGTTTTTCTTAGATTTTCTTCCAACATTTTCCTTTTTTCTGCGTTGATTAGCTATTTTTGGTTTCTTTCCATACGTTCTCGTATGCGGTGTCGATACTAATTTCATGAGGGCAATTCTTTTTTAGGGGGGCCTGATGAAACGGATCATATTCTCATCCCAACTTTATCTTGGTATTCCGGCCCAGAGCGTTCTCGCGTTTTTGGAATTTTCGGTTTATGGAGCTTGCGATCTTTATGATTAGCTTTTACGGAGTGACAATTGACAATTTAAGTTGTTTAACTCCTTTCTTGGTGACTAATGCTTGGGTTAGCCCTCTAATTTGAACGGCTTCTCCTTGGATTGCGATGATTTCGAGGCAGTTCCGCTCGTCGAGGTGGATGTGGGTGGTGGAGCTAATTATTGTTTCATAGTTATGTTGGGTTTCTGTGAGTTCTTTAAGAAGCCCGCGTTTACTGTGGTTGTATACCATGGTAATAGCCCCGATACGTAGGCCCTTGTCTTCTTCAGTCCATTTATATTCAGCTACAAAATTTCGTATAGCGTCATGTATTGCTTTTGATCGGCTCTCGTACCCCATCCTAGTAAGAGCGGCGTCGAACTCTTTTAGAAGTAATGGCGGAAGGGAGACACTGATTCGAACTACTCCTATTTCGGACATTTCTGTCACCAACGTGTCTTTTTATGTTGTTACTAGAAGTAAGTTTCTTACGGTTAGTATTACTTTTCGATTAAAGAGCAACAGCAGCTACAGTAGACGAAGAGTTCATACAGAATTATGTTAAGATAAAATGCTTACCAAGAATATTTGGCATGCTCTCAATGAATTCTAACTAAAAGTTTTAAAGAAACCAGCTATTCAGAAATTCAAGGTCCGTCGGCGGCCAGAGGATCCGGGACCCACCCGTACCCGTTCCGAACACGGTAGTTAAACCGGGTTCCGTTTCCGATTGTACTCAGGTGGGAAACCCCTGGGGAAGTCGGGAAAGTTGCTGGCGGACCACTCTACCTTTTGGGAAGTTTTATGGCTTGGTTGCCTCACTACGTTTGGTAATAGGGATACAAAGCTTGCCAAGTTTAACCCGAGCAAGCGAAAGGTATCGGCTTGCTACCTTACTCCGAAAAGAGGAATTTGTTGTAAGGCAGCATTGTTGTGAATATTTCATCCGTTTCGCGGGCCAATTTATTTGTGTGCTGGTTCTCTTTCCATCAAAGAACGAGGCACAAATTTACAAGGTTGGCCTAAACGAAACTGTTGAGGAAGCTGTTGAAAAAGTAATGCAAATCGTCAAATGTGTTGCGCCAGATACTGAAATACAAATACATCTCTTGTTAAGAAAATAAACAGCAAATGATCCTATATATCAACACGCGATGTAAAATTTATAACAGACTTCGCTAAGTTGTTATGAGAACATATAGCCTCATGGGAAGAAGGATATTTGCCTTTACCATTTATTAGTCAAATTTCACCCTTTGGCGAGGGAACTTGGATTCAGAATTTAGCTTGGTATTTAATATCAATGCTGTTTTTCATGGTATTCTTCTTATTTTATAATCGGATCCAAGTTACCCTCTGGCTACGAGACATTGCAGGAGCATTAAATCGACTAAAGGTTATGCGGGATGATGCGCGCCGAGTGGCGCTTACAACAATAAATGAGATTGGAAAACCTCAAGAAGACATTACCCAACGTGTTGATCGATTCTTAGAATATTTTGAGATAAGCCCGGTTAACTTGGATCCGGCTGGAATTATTTTGAAGCTAGAGCATCTGATTGATGTCAGAGATGAACGATTCAAAGACGAAGTTAAGATGATGGCTCCTGCCTCGGACGAAGCACAAGTTCATAACTTAGAGAATCTCCTTGAGGCCACGTGGGCATTGAATACCATTTACAGAATTGTCAGACATTTCTACCTGTTTGGGAAAAAGACGATGAGCTTCTATATTATTATGCAGTTGCAAATGTTGCTTCCAATCATTTTACAAGAGGCAGAGGCGTTCAGTGGAGCTCTCAACGCGTTTGCCAACGGTCAGCCTATTGGGGATGGTGCAGGTGCACTAGTTGCGGCGAAGTTAATGCACAACTATGAGAAAATTGAGGTTGCTAAGGATGTAGTTATGGCAGAGGTCCCATTAGATGGAAGGAAGCTACTCACTCTGAAAGCGAAAGGCCCAGGTGGAAACGTTGGAAGACCTGGCGAGGGAGTTAAAGCACTCCTCGACAAAAATGAGGGAAAAGTATCGACGGTTATTATGATCGATGCCGCTCTCAAGTTTGAAGGAGAGAAGACTGGAGAGATTTCTGAAGGGATCGGAGCAGCAATTGGCGGAGAAGGCGTTGAACGATACAAAATCGAAGAAGTGGCTACAAGGTACAAAGTTCCAGTTAATGCTTTGATAATTAAAGAGTCGATTCAAGAAGCAATTTCACCAATGAAAAAAGAGATATTCCAAGCGGCTGACGAAGCAATTACCCGGATTCGTAGAATTCTTGCAGAGCGGACGAAAGAAGGTGATATAGTTATCGTAGCCGGAATTGGAAATACCATAGGAATTGCTCAGTAGGAGTTTACTATGTCAAAAAGACCGCTTTTTGGTGTTGGATTCCTCCTCCTCATATTCACAGTAATGTTGATGCTTTCCTTAACATTCCTTTATTTGGGATACATTCAGTACGTAAAAGGAACGGCTGATTCCATGACCTACCTAATGACTGGTGCATTCGGTGCCCTCCTTGCAACTTATGGAATTACGCAATTGCGAAGAAAGACAGCATACCTCCATTTGTTGGATTACAACATTGTGACAACGACTGAATGCCAAAAATGCGGATTTAAAAGTTTACGCAAGTTTGAACGAGGCGATCATGTTTTCAAGCCAGCTGATAAATGTCCAAAATGCAATGAAGCCATGATGATAACTTCAATTCATTCAGAAGAAAAAACCAAAAAGGGACTTCTTTAAACTGTAGTCACTTCACATCCATTTTTTGTTACGATTAGAGTATGCTCGGCTTGAGCAACAACCTTTCCAGTTTTCTCTACTAATACTGGGTAGGCAACTATGTTTTTTGAGTTAAGGAGCCTCGAAAAATTTGCGCCTAAATTCTCAAGTTGGCTTATGTTTCCCAGCCATCTCTTTGCAAAAGGCAATGTCTTAAACTCGGATTTTATAGCTTCAAATAGTTGCTTTGCATTGATCTCTTTCGGCGGCTTTTTCCCAAAAACTCGATAAATGTAAGCTTCATCCACCTCCCAAACTTCACCTGCTGCTTTCGCGATTGTCACAAATGGTTCAATTGCGTAGACTTCGTCGACTTCAATCTTCATTTCATTGAGACGAGACACGTTTGGAAGTGACTTACCAGTGTGAATGATGTAGCGGGCTATTTGATGCCCAGTAAGGTTCCAAATTGGTTTGAGGCCATGTGCTTCAATGCTTCTTTGAATTATGGTTCCTATTTCAGATGCCTTAACCTCTGGTCGGATTGTTTGAATTGCACGTTGCAAAGCCTCTTCAGCGCTGCGAACAAGGGCTTCATACTCTGGGTTGAAGCAGACAGTTAAAGCAGTGTCAGCTATGTAACCGTCTACTTGGACTCCAATGTCTACTTTAACCATTGCGCCATCTGGAATGATTTTCGTATCACCTGGTGGAGACGTGTAGTGCGCTGTAACCTCATTGACGCAGACATTACAAGGGAAAGCGGGTTTACCACCATTTTGCCGGATATGAGCCTCAACCTTTTCACAAATATTGATAATTGGCATCCTCTCGCATACAAACTCTCTTACGACTTCACGGGTTTCTGCGGCAATATGACCTGCCTTACGGTATTTCTCTAAAGCATCTTCGGAAAGCAAGTGAACGACACCGATACTTTCTGAATTCCATTAAACGACATAATATGGATATAGGTTTACAGTGCACTTAGAGATGAAATACGGCTGACACGCGGTTGGAAAAGCCGCTCAAACCTCAAAGAAATAGATTCATCGAAATAAGAGAAATCGCCTTAGGGTTGCATCATATATTTATGAATTACTTTCTTTGCTTGCTCTCTTTTGCGCTGATGATCCTTCATAAAAGCGTGAATTAGCTCAGCAGCATATGCTTTGCAGTCCCCACAGACTAAATCGCCGCTTTTACATACATGGTAAATTTCAGAGAGTTTTTTGTCATCTTCGACAAGATGGTATTTGAGCCATTCAAACACGGAGCAGATGTCTGGGTTTCCCCCTATCTCTTTTTGCTCCTTCACTGTTGGCTGGCCACCGGTAAATGCGTTTAATAATTTTCCAGCGGCTACATCTGGCGGATCTGTTAAAAACACTGATGTTTCAGGGTCGCTTGCTGACATCTTACCTGGTTTTCCGGTCTCTGGATCGACTTTTAGTCCGCTTAGGAATTTATGATATGTTGAGGATGGTTTAACGAAATTATATTCGCTTACAAATCTTTCAGCGACATCACGTGTAATTCGGATATGTGGATCTTGATCAATTGAAACTGGAACAATAGTTGGTCTTGGTCCTCCAAACTCCGAGAGTTGAGGAAGAAGAATGTCTGCTACTTGTATAAAGGGGAAGAAGATTTTAGCCATGTTATCGCTACCGGAAAATCCATAGATTGATTGGGCTTCATTCAACGTAATTTTTCGTGAGAACGTATAAGCGAGTTTTAGTAGTGGTAATGTATCCATCTGAAAGTAGATTCGCGCTGTTGGTTCGAGTCCCAATGCAATCAAGCTAGGAACAATTTCCTCTAACCCGATCCTTCGACACTCTTCCCAAGAAATTCCTCTAATTGCATAGGATTCAGCCTCGGAAAGCGGAATAAAAGCGTCGGCTCCGTGGCGTTGATACCATATGAGGAGGTCGAAGACCATTTTGTGGCCGAAGTGCATTGGACCTGATGTTGCTCTTCCAGTGATAGTGATGAATGGCGCTCTTGATTTTATGCAGTTATAAATCAACTGGAAGCCCCTATGCCCAACAACGACTCCTCGGCGCATCAGTAAATGTGCATCTGGAAACGCTTTAACATACGGTGCGAAGGATTCAATGCCGAATTCCCTAAAAAGTTGTTCATAATCATCAATTTTTATCGAAGCCCACGGATCGATAATCGACTGACCTTCGCTCACATAGGTCACCTAAATTGGTAATCATGGATAACCGATTTGGGAAAGATATAAATTTTGAGTAGAACTTAGTCGGAAGGAGACAGAGATATCGGAAGATTGTAGAGATCTCAAACGCAACCCGGAGGCTGAGTAGTGGAGCTT
>Ga0315312_1000289_pt1 | contig 71607 bp, 72 predicted proteins | sample TDP7_MG_FD_203629 | JGI IMG/M metagenome (GOLD analysis project Ga0315312, IMG submission 203629) | Freshwater sediment microbial communities from Lake Towuti, South Sulawesi, Indonesia - TDP7 | ecosystem: Environmental > Aquatic > Freshwater > Lake > Sediment | place: Indonesia: South Sulawesi... | reverse complement strand
CCAAATGAAGAGTTAACGCTATGGGGCTGTCGGCTAGCTTGGTCTAGGCTTGGAGACTCGGGCTCTCTAAGTGCAAGGCTTTGGGCTTTGTGCGGGAAGGACCCCGGTTCAAATCCGGGCAGCCCCACCATTATTTCGTTGGAAAAAGCATGGTTTTGACTGTTTTGTTGGTTTAGAGCTTGTAGAAGACTGATCAACTGTTGGAGTATGGAGAGTGGGACGGTCCCAGGACGGTCCTCGATACATTGTTGGGACGGCCCTAAGTCTCTAAGTATAAGGCTGGTGAGGTAATCGTTTAGACCCATGTTTGCAGCTTGTGCTTTGGAGCGCAGTAGGTTGGCGACTTCTGTTTTTAGGCATATGCCTGTCATTCCTGGTTTGGGCATTTGTTTTCACCTTGCGAGTAATAAGTTAGGCTGGTTCGCTTTTTAAATGGCAGTAAAGAATTTCTTGTAACAGATTTGGGTTGATTATTTCACGTTTGTGTATGAGAATTATCCCTCTATCAGTTTTCAAGCCCTCATTATGTTTCTCAGATAATATCATAGCATCTGTTCTACTTATGGAGACCGAGAGGAGTACTGTTCTTGATGGATATCTTAGTTTAGGCACTCCGGGATAATGGCTACATTTCTCGTTGGTCTTGGTCTAATGAAATTCCGATATTTTAATTGGAGTGAGATAACAATATTATAAGGGGGATCGAAAGTGATTTCTGAGACAGATGCTAAGCGAATTGTTGAAACAATAGCAGACGAAGTTCGGTCAGACGCAAAACAGCTAAGACTAAGCCGTGCTATAAAACTGGTTCTTGACAGCTTTAGTTACGATCACATTTTCACGGAATTGCTCCAAAATGCAGACGATTGTGAAAATGCAACAGCAGCTACGATTGAAGTAACGGATGAGGCCATATTTTTTATTCATAATGGCAAGCCTTTCGATGAACCAGACTTAAGAGCAATATGCGACATAGGTGTTACCACAAAAAAGCCGAACGCACATATAGGTTACATGGGAATAGGTTTTAAAGCAGCATTCAAACTATCTGACACCCCCTACGTATTCTCTGGCCCTTTCCGTTTCCATTTTACTCGAGAAGATGTAATAGTTCCATATTGGGTTGAGAAAATCCCAGATGAAGTAAAAACGAGGTTGACGGAAGGAGTAACCCTCTTCTATTTGCCCTTCCGAAAGGATTTTCCAAGAGATGTCATCCAGTCTTTTATTAGCCTTTTATATGAAGTATTTGAGCCAGTGTGTATGGTGTTTTTGAGGCGGCTTGTGGAACTTAGTGTAGTCAGTAATAACAATGTTCGCATGTTAAGGAAAGATATCATTCAAAAAGACAATGCAAAAATAACTGAAACGATTGGAGATAAGAAAAGGACGTTTGAGTATTTTGTCTTTAGAAGGACCGCTCAGATTTCAGAAACCGCTAAAGCGGACCCGAGAGCAAAAGATAGTAAGCGTTCAGAACTTGAAACTACTGATATCTTGGTAGTTCTAAACGCTAAAGATGGGAGGCTTTCTCCATTGCGTTCAGTTTTGTATACCTTTCTCCCGACTCCATATGATACAGGACTTCGGTTCGCTGTCAACTGTGACTTCTTGCTCAACACACAGCGAACAGAGCCCGATTGGACTTCACCATGGAATAGGTGGCTCTTCGATGAAATCCACGTTACCCTTAAAGATGTTGTGAATAGGACAATCAAAGATAGAAGACAGAGGTTTGGGCTTTACGAGCTAATGCCGAGAAGAAATGAGGTCTCCAAAGATCTGATTAACATTCTGGTGGTGCCTCTTATTGATTTTTTGAAGGGGGCTCCTCTGGTGCTGACCTCAGACAATCAGTTGGCGTTGCCCAGAGACGTTGCGCTTGCCTCTAAAGAGGTTCAATGTGTTATACCTCCAGAAAGAGCAGGAGTTAAAAAATATGTGCATCCAAACGTTAGTGGAGGGGATTTCTTACGAGACGAACTATCTGTCAAAGACATTATTAGTGAGAAAGAAGAGAAGCAGTTCGTTTTGGATGCTTTTCATGATGAAAAGTGGCTGTCGACACTGCCTCCTCATCAGATCAAAGATTTATATGAACTTCTGTTTCAAAAAATGATATCGGAAGAGGCCGGCAAGAAGTGGAGCCTTGATTGGTGGGAGCGTAAAAGCCTTATAGAGGAATTAAAAAAACTGAAAATAGCCAAATGTTTTGACGGTGCCCTTCACACTCCGCAAGATACAATCTTGCCGACGAAGAAAGAAACAATACCTGACGTGTGGAGCTTACCTTGTTTGCATATAGTTGATGGTAAGGTACTTTCCAGACGAGCTCGACAGTTTTTGAAAGAATTAGGCACTCGAGATTTTTCTGAAGATTCGTTAGCCTTGAGAATTTTGGAAAGCCATGAAAAGGACGAACCACTCAACTGGTCTGAAGAACATAAACTTGCTTGCCTAAAGTTTTTCGCAGATTATCTGCATAAGAAGACAACCCTCCCTCAAGCAGTGGAAGCAAAACTTGGCTCTCTTTTCCTGCCAATTGAGGGACAGAGATGGGCTCACGCAAACATTTGCTATAAACCTGATGAACGACTCAAAAAACTGCTCCCACAAGGTAGTTATGTGGATTTTTCCAGACTGCATCTCTCACAAGAATTTCAAGAAGTATTGAAAAAGCTCGATGTTGTCCATTTTCCACGAGTCATGTCCTTTGGCAAGGGGAGTTACAATGCCCCTAATGGATTTGCAGAAGAAAGTTGGAGGAAATATTGGTTTTGGCTTAGCGAAGAGAGTTTTAGATCGTATGAGGGACATAGTCATGAGGTAAGTGAAAGCTATAGACTTGAAAGTTTTGACGAGTATGCTTCGTCAGAAGATGAAAGTGCAAGCAAAGAATATTTCTTTTATATAATTCACCACTGGGATGAGTATTATAAGGCTTACATGAAAGCTCCGTTTAATTGGTTTCACTATACTTCACATTCCAAGGATGTTCCATCCTACTTTATATTTCAACTCAAGACGTGCAGATGGTTACCGACGACGCAAGGCCTCAAGGTTCCGTCAGAGACATTTTTTCCGACACGAGAAATCAAACGGATAGCGGGCCATGTTGTTCCTTTTGTCGAACTTTCGCAAGAAGAAATGAGGTCATTTTATGAATTCTTTGAATTTATTGGAGTCACCACAAAGCTTGACATTGATTCACTTCATGAGGTTTTGGAGAAAGCTCGCTCTTTTCCGATTACGGAGGAATTCAAGAAGCAGTTAGAGATGCTGTATGAAAGATTGTATGTCGAGATAGAGAAGTTCTCCGATGGGGAGAAGCCTGTTTACGAATGGCATCTGCTTGCTCGAAATGAAGAATTTTTAGATGCTTCTAAACTCTTTTGGATAGACGATCCTGAGCTCGAGGAACAGTTTGGAACGGAGCTTTCTATTGCATGGGTTCCGTCCAATCTGGCGAGACCACAGCTTGAGCGTTTGTTCGGTTTCCTCGGTGTCTCCAAAGTGTCGACAATTCTAAGAAGGAATTTGTCAGATGGGGTGAAAGCTGAAAATGATACTCTTTTGACTCAAAGAATCAAAAAAGCTGCTGATTATGTCTACAGCGTTCTTTCCCATTACTGTGCAGAAAAACTTGATGCGTTTCCCAGCTTTGTCGATAATCTACGAGTCTTTAGGACTGATAATCTGATCATTAAAATCAGTTTATCCAATGTCCAGAAGAAGACAGTTTGTTCTTGTTTTTGCGACGTTGATGACTGCGCCTTATACGTTTCCTCCACCGCACATTTTGAGGATATATCAAGAGAAATCGCACGCGCGTTCGGTGCTTCCCTTGACAGTGCTTTCCCAATCGAAATTGTCCTTTCTGAGGAGGACAGATATAGTGCTGCGGAAAGGCTCAGGAGGTCGTCAATTCAGGTCCTTCAACTTCCAACCAAAGAGCCTATCTCGGAGCCAGAAGTGGGAGTCAAAACAGTGATTCCTCCACGACCTTGTGAAAAACCGGCAGAACCTTATGTTCTCGAAAAAATCCCTGAAGAACCACATGAACATGAGAAAGTGGAAGAAAAGCCGGAATTAACAACAATCCCCAGACCTCAGCCCCTTGAACCACGCGAAACAGTGCTTCATGGGCCACCTGAAATACAAAGCATTGAGCCTCAAATCCCGAGGACCAAGCCTCCCTCGATTGTTGAAAAAGAATATGTCGGTCCCAGACCAACAACAAGAGTTGATCACAAACCTTTCGAGATTGAAGAAAAAGCGAGGAAACATGTCATCGAATATGAAACGGAAGTTGAACAAAGAGATGTTCAAGTCGTATCCAATTGGGCGAATCTTGGATACGACCTAATATCTCGAGGGAAGGATGGATCCGTAAGGTATATCGAGGTTAAAGGGTCCGCTGAGGATTTCGACGAGCTCGGATTGACCGAGAGTCAATTCGAAGCCTCCAAAACTTACAGGGACAAATATTTCATCTATCGTGTTGCTTTTACAGATTCGAGCCCAATAATATATGTCATCCAGGATCCCTATCCTGAACTGGAAGAAGCAGCTGAACCTGTTAAATCTTACAGAATACGTGGATGGGCTGCCTTATTTGCTCACAAGCTAAAAACATTGAGGTCAACAAAAGAAAAGACCCAATAGTAAAAATGCGCAATTTCTTCATCGATCCTTTCTATACCCCTCTATCGTTTTGTAGACCCCCCTACGTTTTTCATTAATGTTAGCCAGCTGACCCTTAACATGCTCCTATCGTTCACAGATCCTCTCCCCGCATGTTTTTTCCTCTTCTTTATGTTCGCTTGTGTCTTCTTCAGTAGAGGATGTTGACTGTTTTTGTTTTTCGGCGATTGACATTAAGAGTTTGGGGATGTCGTAGATGTCAAAGTCTTCTTGTTCTTTGATTTCTTTTTCTATGGTTTGTTTGATTTGTTCTCTGAATTTTGGGTCGTATATGACGCCGAGTAGTGCTTGTAGCATTATGTAGATTGTTTTGTGTTTTTCTTCAAGTTCTTCTTTTAAGCCGCTGTATAGGTAGTTGAATTTGGTTTGATGGAACACGGGTATGTTGCCGTCGTTTGTTTTCAGGTAGTCTTCGACTTCCTCTAAGAGCTTGCATGTGGCGAATAGGTTGGGGTATTTTTCTGCTTGTCCTTTTACGTGTTCTTTTACGTCGTAGGTCAATACCAAAGTTCCTTTTGGTGAGATTTCTGCGATGATTTTGTATTCCTTTAGTTTGATTCTGATTAGTCCTTTTCTGCTTACTTGATGGGGGAAGTTGTTTTGTTTTAGGGCTTCGGCTGTTGCTTGCCAGTTTATGTTTGTTTCGAAGATGGCTTGTATTTTGCCCATTGTTTGGACCGAAAAATAGGGTCCTATTGAGGTGCATAATAAACATTTTAGACAAGAACGCTGAAAAACGAGAGGTTTGATGTAAGTGAGGAAGACGAGGCAAGTTGGGATTTCTTTTCCTTTGGATTTGCTTGAGGAGCTGGATAGGAGAAGGGGTTTGGTTTCCCGTTCTCGGTACGTGGTTGATATTGTGGAGAAGCATCTGAAGCATGAGCGAATCTGAAAGGATTCTGCGCAAGACTGTAGAGATTATCGAGAAGTCTCCGCCTCGGTCTCGGACGACTATTAACTTGGAGAAGAAGTCTACGACTTTTAGGAAGGCTATGTTTTTTATGGAGTTGCTTTGGAAGCATGGCTTTCGCCAGAGGATTCATTATCAGACATTGGAGTGTTATGTTGAGAATTTTTTGGGTGGGTTTCGGCAGACTAAGCAGTTTTATTTGGGGCGTTTGAAGGTTATGGGGAGGGGTGTTGGGAATAAAGTTAGTGTTTGGATTCCTGGGTTGTTGGAGAAACTGCATTACATTGAGAAGGAAGGTAGCTATTGGGTTCTTCATCATGAGCTTGTGCCTTTAGATTATCATTATGTAGAAAGCTTGGATGGGTTCCAACATATTGAGGAAGACTGTAGACAAGAGTCCATGGGAAAATTCTCTCTCATAGATTGTTCAAAAGATGATGACTGCAAAAGGATGTAGAAGAAGCTACAGCGTCTATATAGAGAACAACAACAAACAACAACATAGCTTGAGAGAGAGAAATTTTCAACCATAACACAGTGACAATCAATGGTTGTAAGTATTGCCTTAAGACGTTTGTCTTCTTGTATGATACGTGTTCTTGCTTTTTAAAGAGATATTAACGGTCTGAATACAAATGCTCCCTGAAACCGGTAACTTATTTATTTCAATTCTTGTAATTTCTCTTCTCATCGTAAGAAAGATACAACTATTCGATTTAAATTTGGTGAGTGGTTCGCCAAGATCTACTGACAATTTATCATTGCAAGAAATTAGTATATCTTGTAAGTATAAGATATCCTTATGTCTGCGACTAAAATCCTAAAGGTCTTACGGGAAACTCCTCGGTTGACACCTGCCCTGATAGCGTCCAAAACTGGAATTGCCAATCAGTATGTCAGAAATTTGCTGGCAGTCTTATTGGAATTGAAGCTGGTTGAAACACCCTCTCGAGGGCTCTATCAGATAACAGTTCTCGGAGAGTACGTTTTGCAACAAATAACATGATAGGTGAGTGAAATGCCGGAAGTTGGCTGGTGTGATAACTGTAACGTTCCTGTCTTGGATGGTCGTAAATGTGGAGCATGCCACGGTCGTAGTACTAAGCTCAAATTTCCTAAAGCAGAACTCAAACCGATATTCGATGAAGAAAAAAGGCTATATCAAAAGATTCTCTCTAAAAAAAGAGTGGTCTCAGGTGGACTTCTTCCGAAAGGTTTGTGCTTCTACAACATCATGGGTGAAGTTGTTATCGACGGTAGAAAAGTGTTTCGTCTATCATTTGATGAAAAATCGCAAGATTGGAAGGTGAAATTTTTCAAGGATTTCTTGGGCAATGTTCCTTCTTTTAATGGTAGTGATCTTATACAAGTAATCAAAGCTAACGAGCATATACTTAGAGAGAAAGAAAGAGAATCCATGCGTTTTCTTGAAAGGACAATTAGAAAATTTGAACGTCTACCGTTGGCTGTTTCTTTTAGCGGTGGAAAAGATAGCGCTGTGACACTCGCCCTCACCAGATTGGTTAAACGAAGACTTGATGCAATTTTCCTCAACACCACAATCGAGTTCGATGAGACGGTGGAATATGTTCGCGACATTGCGAGGATGTGGAAAGTCCATTTGATTGAGGTAAAGCCGCCACAAGACTTCTTTCGTCTCTGTAGAGAGCTTGGTCCTCCGAGCGCAAAAATGAAATGGTGTTGCAAGACCCAAAAGTTCAGTCCTCAAAATCACTTGATCAATGAACGGTATCCCAACGGAGTCTTAGTAATTAGTGGAATTAGAAAGGCGGAGTCTAACATCAGGTCAAGATTTAAGAGAATTCAAAGAAATAAGATGATACCCAAACAAGTTTTGGCCTTTCCTATACTTAACTGGAGTTCCTTGGATGTTTGGTTGTACCTTCTTTGGAAAAGAATACCCTACAACAAAATGTATAACAACGGCTTTGCCAGGATAGGTTGCTGGGCATGCCCAGAAAAGAGCTTACGCGATTTCAAACTTGTTGAAACAGTACGACCTGATTTGTTGAAAAGGCTTGGACAAGTGCTAAGAAATTATGCTGACGAAACTCAAATCGAGAATCCGGAATTCTGGATTAGAAGTGGAAAGTGGCGGTTTAGAAAAACAAAATGGATAAAGACGGTGGTCTGTACTTCGTCCAAACTATGTTCTCTTGAGAATCAAATGGTCTACACGTTTTCTAACGCTTCTGATATAGAACGAGTAAAGGAATTTGTTAAAATCTTTGGACAAGCGACCAAGACAGGAACAATGACAAAGATTACTAATGCAAATATGGAAATCATGGTGATTGGAAACAAGATGCGTACTGAGATAAAAAACCCTGAAATCTTCCCTGTGTTTGAGAAACAGCTTACGAGAGGGTTGAACTGCGTTGGGTGCGGTGCCTGCGTTGGAATATGCCCCGCTGGGGCGTTAAAGATAGAGTCAGGGACATTAAGAATTGGCACAGAATGTACGAATTGTCTGCGGTGTGTGACGTCGAATGGTATCAGAATGTCATGCGTTTCTGTAAACTACAAGCCTCATATCTTTTCAGTCAACTAATTTTGCCTTTTTGCTTTAACCAAGAAATGATTATTCGTTCGACTAAGTTTGCAGGCTTTCTGGTTTTTCTTCGTAAAGCCATAAAGGTTGCTCTCGAAAGCTTGATCGTCAATGAAACCGGATTTTGTTTTGTAATAGTGTAAGAGTAGTCCAATGAACTATTTTTCATTAGCCACTCGTCCACGACACGACTAACAAGCAGAGGGACATCTTTGGATTCATCCTGCAATAGCGCATAGACTTCTCTTGATAATGCTATCATCGCCAAGTTAACCTCTTTCCTCTCCAGCTCACTCAACACTTCGTCGCGAACAATTTTTGCAGGCGTCTGCGGATTTTCAGAGGCACGCCTGATCACCTTTCTGGCATCTTTAAAAGGTAAACCTACAACTGCTTTTGCAGTCTCAATTTGTCGGGCAGGCGATAAGGGTATAAGGTCAAAGGCTACAGTGATTGGAATTTTTCTTTGTGATATGAAACCCTGCACTTCTGAAGGGAGCTCCAGAATTTTGGATAATATTCTTACAGTCTCTTTACCAACTTCCAGCTTCTTAGCAACCTCTTCTACTGAACCATATATGTCAATAAGAGCCTTGCAGTTCTTAGCGTATTCTATGGGATCACTTACTTTCTTGGTTTTCCTGAAGTTTGCCACAAAAGTGGCAAGAGCCACTCTTTCGCGACGCAAAGATTTTTCACGGTTTGGGAAGGTAGTCATTGCTGATTAGCCACTCATTAATAACTCTGTGAGCAAGCTCCTCTGGCTCTTCGTCCTCTTTTTCAGCGGCTCTTTTTAGGGCATTCATCTCTGTGTCAGAAATAGAGAGTTGTAATGTTAGAAGAGTTTTCTTTTCGGCTCTCTGTTTTAACTCTTCCGCTGAAATGGTTGGCGTTCTCCTTGCCAAGGATACAGCCGTTTTTCTGATTTCCTTCGAGTGAGTGTCATCCTTCGGCATCTCTGAAATTGTCTTGGCTACTTCTACGATTTCACTTAAAGGCTTCCACTTCAGCATAGGACGCAGAGCAGACGCTTCAGATGTAGTTAATTTTTCTTCATTCACCATTTTTTTGACTTCGTCGGGAAGCCCTCTAAACCCAAGCTCCTTGCGGACCCAGCCCTCGGAATATCCAAGTTTCTTAGCGACTGCTTTTATTGCAGATGAGTTACCGCCATACTCTCTAACCAAGTCGTAGACGGCACCCGCTCGATCAGCTTCACTCAAATTAATACGTTGCAAGTTTTCAATTGCCGATATAACGCGCATATCTGAGGGGCTAAGCTCGTCATATACCATAGCCGGTATTGTTTTCAGTCCTGCTTCTTTCGCCGCCAAAAATCTGTTTTGCCCAACTGGCAATTCGTACCTATTGCCTTTCCTGACAACAATAACAGGTTGAAGCACACCCTTCTCCTTTATGCTTGCTACAAGCTCACTTAGTTCTCCATTGCTAATCGCCATCTTTCTAACATTTGCTTCGCTGACATTTATCAGAGAAATATCAATTTCTTTCAATTGTGGTTTCATTTATATCACACTCCTTTATCATTTTTCAAGATATATCTTTACTCTTACCTTCTATCATAACGTTAATTGAAATCAAAATCCAGCGCTGAGGATGATTTGCTAACGTTCCCATGACAAACCTCATATCTTCCTTTTTGATTAGACCTAAACGACTTTCGAGCGTTTCCCGGTTTTCCAAAATAGGTCTTCCCATAACATCAAACTTCATGAGTTCTCCTATTTCACAAATATGGCCTGAGCAACGATTGTCATCGCACGTGAATTTCGCTTTTGGTATCCTTTGGGCAACAGTGAACTCGGTCTTTTTAGGCTTGATCATCCCTAAGGTTTTCCTTCCGTTCCAAGAGTCATCGTGAAGAAAGTCTCCGTGCTCGGTATATCTTGAAAGAATTCGAGACCTTTCTAAAGCGTCTTCGATTCTGCCTATTCTTTCGACATACTCAGGATATATTTTTCTGCTCTCAGGCCTATTTGATTCGGGGTGTAATTCGCTAAGACCCACTCTTATCATGTCAAACTTTTCTACGAGCACTATCCTTGAGATTAGTTTTTCATAAAAGAGCGGATATAACCTGTACCAACTTCCGCTTTCTCCAACACCTGCGACACAGTATGTCAAGCATCCAAATTTGCTGCTGTAGGCTGGGACTCCTTTGCCTAACACCGTAATTGGTTCAGACCACTTTGGAAAGCTTGAAACGGATAACGTTGACTGCTTCATCAGGGTTCCACTCCCCGTGTATACCCATCCATACCTTTTTAAATTGTTCCAAGCTATAACCACCCTCTCGCCTTGCATCTTCCTCGTTGAATTCGCCAAGTTTTTTACGGTAGACATCAGTTATCTCCAGATCGGCAAAATAAGTAACAGAAGCTCGTGCCAAAGACCCTTTTTGAACGTTAGAAGATAAGCCTTTGCGAGATGTCTGTGTTTTAATTCCTTGCAGAATCTTTTTGTAGTGATCATGGCTGAAGGGCAATAGTGGAGGTGCTTCTACACTTTCCTTAAAGATTTCTCGAACCTCTTTTTGAGGAGCATGCTCGACTTTCTTTATAACTTGGCGAACGACCCTTCGAGGGATACGTCTTCGGGCAACTTCTTTCACAAGTGAAACTTGCTTCTCAGGTTTTTCAACTTTCCTAATGATTTCCAAGGCTGTAGTATATTCTATTTTGCCTCTTGGGACGGCCCCTCCCGGCTTAACTTCTGGAGCGATTAATTCTTGAATTTCTTTGGGAGCCTCAACCAATTGGAGCCAATCCCTAACGGTGGCCGCACTTAATCCGAGCTTTTCAGCTATGGCCTCGTTGTTTGGGTATTCGTCAGGAAACTTCTCCTTAAGCAGCTTGCAGATTCTACCCTTGTCAACGGCGCTCAAATCTTCTCGATGAATGTTCTCAGACAGTATAATTTCAAGGGCCTCTCGGTCCGAGATATCTTTTATAATGGCAGGGATCGTTGTCAATCCAGCTCTTCGCGCCGCCTCTGATCTTCGATCTCCAACTACGATTTCAAAACTGTCGCCTTTTGGACGAAGGATAACTGGGTGAACAAGTCCAAGTTTCTTGATGCTCTGCATGAGCTCTCTTATCTTCTCTGGATCACTTGTGGAACGAGGCTTAAAAGAAGACCGCTTAACCTTCTCTAACGTTACTTCTGAGCTATTCAAGTTATTCACCACTTCATGGAGACACGTTCTATTTAAGTCTCCAAACCGTCCCTCTTTTTTCTTTAACCCTGGTTAGGCCTATGTCTTTTTCCATCATTCTGACCCACTTATTGTTAGGAGCTTTTTGAGGCAAACCTAACTTGTTTTTTATCTCTGTCCAAGTGAGACCGCCTGATTCGGCTTTCAAGACTGCCTCTATTTGCAGTTTGAATTTCTCATATGGAGTGATTTGTTCGCTCAATTTCTTACCTCCTTTCTTTTTAGGGGGTTTCCTTTTTTGCGCCTTCAATTTTCCAAATTACCTTCGCAGTTTTGTTGTCTAACATGCGAACCAATCCGATGTCTTTTTCCATCATGCTAACCCACAAGTTATTGGGAACTTTCTGGGGTAACTGCAATCTTTGTCGAATTTCAGTCCATGAAAGCCCTTCGGGTTCAGTATTTAGAAGTGCAAAGATTTTCTCCTTGAAATGAAGATATGACATTTTTAGAGGCTTTTCTCGTTGACCAGTGAGGGGTCTGATTAAAAGAGATTTGCCCCGTACATAGCTTTCAAGCTCTTCGCCTTCCTTCCATCCAAGTTCCTCTACTTGGGATGGAGGCACTATGATCATCCACTTGAGGTACTCGCTGTCGCCAATTTGCCTCGAGACCTGCTTTAGAAGGCGCATATTCACTCCCCCTTTGGGGTTAAAAAAATAGGTGTCTAAGCTTATAAACTTTTAGGTATCTAATATGATACAAACTTAGATACCTAACTTCATTCAAGAGACCTTTCTTATCCAACCACTACGCCACCATTGTTTTAACCACCAAAAATTGTCTTCTCAAACCTATCATCATCCAAGAGACACGCAACAACCTCTCCAAACTTACTTTGTAAACTATGTCATTATCCTTTTTTAGGATACTATAATAATAGAGAGGACAGTTACTTCTCCAGACTGTCAAAAAAAGTTCTCAGAACAGCGTATGCTTCTCCTTGGATTCGTTCCCGCAACCGCTCATCTTCTGGCGCGAGAAAATGAGCAACTTGAAACGGTCCTTCCGACCTTACGTTTCTGAACTTATCTTTTATCTCCTCCAAAGCCTCAGCAATGACCGATTCGTTAACAAAAGCTCGCGTTTCCTCAGCTACCTTCTCTGGTCCACCTCCATAATGCCTCAATACAAAGTAGATGTCGTAAGCATCTTTCTCCTTATAACGACCCCTCAAAGCCAAACCCTTCGTAGCTAAACTACCAACAACATCAGAAATCTTGGCCAACACCTTTGTCTCGGCTCCACTTGGCAACACACCAATAATATTATGTTCAAAGTTGTGAGAGAAAACGACACTGGATCCACGGATTACGACAGCCTGCAAATCCTTTTGCACTGCCAAGAACTTTTCAGGCGAAAGCATCTTCACAACGTCAGGCTCACTGATAAAATCAACCTCAATCTTATACTCCGTGCCGTCCAAAGGCGACTTAACAGTGCGATAAAACCTGTAAGGAAGCACCTCTCCATCATCGGTGACGTAGGGCTTATATCCTCTCTTCTCAATCGAAGACACAATTGTCTCATAAACCTTCAAATCAATCAAACGAGGATTCAAAACAAAATCAATATCAACGGAACCGCAATGCTGACTACCTTCGCCAAACTTCTCCAAAATGAAATATGGCGCCCACCCACCGGTCAGAACTAAATAGTCTCTGCAACTTCCCAAAATTCTCAAAACTTCAATCAAAACACTTTTAGAAGATTCAGTTATGCTTTTGGAATACATCCCAATGTTCCAAACAGCCATCAAAACCACCTAAAACCCGATGACTTCTTTCCTCAAATGCTCAGCAGCTTCTCTTCCACGAGCAGGATAATTGTACAAATCAATATACAGCTGCACGCTCGAAACCACGTTTATTCCTCTAACCTGCTGAATCTTGTAGAAAACACCCTCATCGTACGGTTCAACAAGAAAAACATTTCCACCCAACTCGGTCAACTGAAGATTCAGAAGCTCTTGCCAACTACTCAGCTTTTCCGGATCGACATACAAGTGAATGTTAACAGGCCTAACATAGGGTGTGACTAATGAAACACCAGCCTGAAGCGTCAATGCATACCTCAAACCAGATTCGCCCACAGCAGACAATCTCTTAGTGAGACCATCCAAATCCGCCTCCAAAGAATAATAGGCATTCACTTTATTCAGTAACGCAAAATCGTAATAGCCAGCCCACCTCATCAACAATTCACCAGGATTCGCAACCACAACTCTATTAGTTTCCGTCTGCCTACACAGCCCCATCCTAAGCAAAGTCTTAACAACCCTAAACGTGTGACCATACCCAGTCTTCGCCTCTTTAGAAAGACCAAGAATACTCCACTCCTGCTTCGGATTAACCAAAAGAACACGCACAATTCTCGAGGCCATCGGTGAGAAAACATTCTGAACGCTCATCAAACACACCCTTTAAGAGTATTATCCCTCAACTATATATACTGTCCCTAAAAAGGATAATCCAAAACGCCCAGCTAAGCGTACATAGAAAAGAGCGCATCGCCATGTCAAGAGGGAAAAAGGAAGCTCATACAAAAGAGATTATGAAAGCCAGCCTGGAAAAACTTGCACGCTCAATCAAAGTCTGCAATTTTTGATGCAAACAAAAGCCTATCTCTTTTGGCAAAATCCTTTATAGACCTCGTGCAGGATTAAAAAAGAAAAGGAGGAACAATGTGGAGAAAATAGAGGAACCCAAACATTACATTGAAGGTGAAAGTATAGGTGATGTATACTTCAAGGCATTAGAATGTCTGGTTGGGAAAAATCCTCCCCATTATCTCACGGTTTATATATCACAACCATTTTGTGACACTTCGCTTCGGAAATTGCCAGAGTCCCTTAACATCGACGATTGGTTGGAGATCCTTAACGTTGGCAAAATCTATGAACGATTTTGCATGTTCAACTTTTCGGAAAGATGTAAGGCTGCCGAGAAGTGTGTGATTGAAGAGAAATGTAAGACCAGAAAATGTAAGACTGAAGAATTGTCGTCAGGAAAAGCTTGGGTAAACAATAGAATCGAAGCTCTGCTTTGTCCTAATGAGGAGGAATATTTTAAAAGACTTGAAGACCAACTCATAATGGTGAAAGAACGACTTCAGGTAAGAATGCACGGAGGGTCTACAAACGCTCTTGTATGCTGCACCTTTTCTCGAGGAGACTTGCAGAGAGCCTGTATTCATCGACCCAATGTGCCAGAAGCCCCATGTCTAACGATGCTTCAGTTCAAACCTAAAGGTAAAGAGCTTAATCTTTTTGCAGTTTTTAGAAGTCAGTTCTTTGATACTAAGGCTTACGGAAACTTCATTTCATTGGCTATCTTGCTTTACAAAATGTGCCAAAGCACTGAGTATCGGTTAGGAGCCCTTGTTTCCACGGCACACAACGCGACATTCAAAGTTCTAAACCAGAAATGGCAGAAAATGGAACTATACGAGCATTTGGAGAATAGTGGAAATGAAAGCCTTGGTGGTAGCAGGAAGTCGTAAGGGGAAAAGATTGAATGGTAGATTATCAGAAGTTATTTCTTGATGCGATGACTAATGTTCTCGCTGATTATCAAAAAAGTAAGATAAGGATTTTTTCTGAGGCGGATCTCCAATCACATCTTTTCTTTGAGTGCAGAAAGTTAATGGAGGAACGGAACTTTCCATATCCTCTTAAACTATTTTCTGAGAAAGATGTTTTCGACAGACGCAGCAAAGTCGATTTAGTTTTAGGATACAATGAAGTGCTCGTTGAGTTAAAAGTTGAACCTGACTATCCCGGAGTGAATAAGCCTGTGGTTTTCAGTACGAAAACGGAAGCTGCCGGGAGCGGAAGCGTCGAAGGGGACTTGGAAAAAGTCGAAAAATATGCCAAAAAAGGAAAGCATGCGCATTTTCTGATGATAGATGAAGACGGACGCCACACCACAAAAGTGCCAGGCGAATGGAAAACAATACAAGGAAAGAGAAGTTACTACCTTCACAAATACGTACAGCCAAAGAGCAAAAAAGGAAATGAGGGTTAGCTGAGCACCATTGCATCCTTTTCTGGAGATGGAGTCGATATAAAGGCTTAAAAGAGAAAAGCAAATTTATTCCAAGAAAGGCGAGTCATAAATGAAAGAAGAGATCATCAAAAAATACGTTAAAGACTTAGATGGGCTTATCAGGGAGACAAAGGAATGGGAAGAAGAATTTAGTGTCCTTCATCAAACTTTTGAGTTCGCTGAGCACTGGATGTATGAGCAAGGAGTCATTTTCCTCTTCGGAAGATTTTACAAGTTCTTTAATTTCCGTGACATAGCGATTTGGGGCAGAGGGGGTTTAGATGCTCAAGTAAGGTGTGGGGACGATGTAAAGCAACTTGAGTTTGAAGTTTTCAGTACAGGATTCAAGGAGCACATCAAGAGAGGGGACGTTAAGCCAGAAGATTACAAAAGCACAATAATTGTCTGCTGGATACATGATTGGAAGGAATGCCCAGACGATATAGACGTGATTGATTTGAAGCATTTCTTCAAGGACGATTTCTTTAAATCATGATCTAAAAAGCGAGAAAAACAGACAATCGAACAAAAAGAAAAAGGGGGTAGCTGAGCGCCTTTGGCTCAGCTTGCTGTAGAATCTGTTCAGCCTTTCAATGCTTCAATTCAGTGGTCTCGAAAGAAAAAAGGGGAAGTTTATGTTGCTAAGACTTCATCTACCAATGGCTGTATAGCCTTCAAGACTTTTTCTCGCGTTTCCTTCAGCAAATCGGGTTTGTAGTAATGCCTTAAAAAGATGCTTTGCCCAATTCTGCCCTCTAAAAGATCGACGATTTCTTGCGGCATACCCTTATCTCTTAACGTGGTGGCGTAGAGCTTTCTGAGACCCATAATTTCGCCTGAGAGACCACGCTTATGAAGAGCATCTCTTAGAGCATAATCTCTGACTTTCGGCTTGGCTTCCATGATAAGCTCAAAAACTTGGCCTGGGACGAAACTTATGTAGCAGTTTTTGCATCCACGTAGAAACAAATTTGGATGTCGAAAGTGCTCAAGCATCTGAAGCTGTTCATTAAAGTAGTCGTTAAGCCTTCCAGCCCCAGCCAACTCCGTTATTAGACTTACAGATTTGCAGGCTTCGTCTGGCCTAAGTCCAGTAACAGCATCAAAGACTAAAATGCAAGAGTATTTTCTCGGCAGTTTCTCAATAGCTTGAAGGAGCCAGTTTTTCACATCGCTTAAGTCGGTTTTCATCATGCTCAAGAAAACTTCCATCTGAGATTGCTGCTTCCACTTCAAACCAGCCTGAGTTTTGATTACTTGCCAGCTCTGATACATCCCCAAATACTTTGCCAAGTTAGCCAAAGCAGCCATAACGTTTCTCAGCTTATCCCTTGAAAAGCCGCTGATAACGCTAATCTTCTCTGGCTCAAACAAGACAAAGCCATACCTTTGAGCATAGTTCCGAACCTTGTTCGCATAATACCTCCTAAGCCTGTTCTTGAGCCATTTCTCAAAACCAGACCAATCTATGCCTTCATTTGCTAAATCATTTTGAGACTTGGGCTCTCTAGACCCCGGTTCAAATCCGGGCAGCCCCATCACAGGACTTGAACCCAATTGTGTATGGGTACGATAAAAGTCTAAATCACTTTTTTTCCTTTCCTTGTTTTAGACGCTTATAAAGGAACTGAAGATTATCGACGAAAAAATTGTCAAAAAATAGCAACCAGTCCTCAAATTTTGAGGGAATAGGTTGAAGAGAAACTTCCTCTATGGATCTACCAGACTTCGCAATGTTTCCTACAATGTTTTCGAGAGACTGGATATACTGAGTCATCACTGAAAGATCTGCGGACCGTCCTACTGGACCGTGACCAGGAACAGCAGTCTCTATTCCCAATGCTTCAACCATTCTAAGAGATTCTTTCCAGCGTTCTGGAAAACCACTTGGAAGATATGGGTGCATGTTGATGAAAAGCAAATCGCTCATAAATACAATTTTTTCTTTTGGCAGATAAAGAACAAGATCGCTCGCTGTGTGACCAGCAAAAGAGAGAAGCTCAACTTTTCTTTGCGTTCCATGTATTACAAGTTTAGGCGGTTCAAACGTGATGTTTGGCAGCCGTGTTTTCAATTGCGGATGAGATTCGATAATTGCCTTGTAGTAAACAATCGAGAAAGCAAGTTCTCGAAGTCGTTTCGGGTTTTTTTCAGCAGTAAGCTTTGATTGTGCGTCGATGATTCCTTGAGGAATGTTCTCTTTTTCCCATTGAATTTCTTTAGGCTCGTTTTGTGCGATTGCTTCTCGGGTCCACGTAGTGCTGATAATATCGACGTTTGGAGAAAATACTTGGTTGCCGCGAATGTGATCGTTGTGATGGTGGCTGTTGACAACGCAAAGAGCCTCATGCGAGCCTAATCGCATAGCCGCCTTCATGAGATCTTTTGCCGCGTTTGGAGAGATAAACGTGTCAAAGATAATAGTTTTATCGCCAATGTCTATGATACCAGCATTGCAAATAGCATAACCTTGCTCAGAGGCAATTGCGGCATAGACACCATCTGCCAACGGTTCAATCTGAAAATGTTTCGACTTTGGTAATTGAGCTGTCATTTCAAAAATTCCCCCTTTTTTCTTCTCTTTCATGAGATATATAAAAATGTGGCTAGAACTGGTAAGTAGGCCTGGGAGACACTAGAACTCGTCTCTCTTAATGTGTTGAGTACTTGAACCCATTTAGGTATGGGTGCAAGCAGTCCCATCAATCGCGAAATCTTTAGGCGATAGTTCACGTTAAAAACTGCTTGTAAATGGGGTGTCCTTTAAATCGTAAGGTTGTTTCTGATTTTTCCACGGTTCCACTTGGTAGCCTCATGCATATTGAATTTACAATTGCTCCGTTTGGAATGAAGCGGACGCCGTCTAGAAGCTCGCCTTTTGTTACACCCGAGGCTGCAAAAACTAACTCGTTTCCCTTAGCCAACTCGTCTTCATTGTAGGTTTTGTCTACATCAACACTTTCTGTTTTAAGCCTATCCATCCTATTAATGTCATCTTTTTTATCCTTCCACACTTTCACAAGCATGGTTCCGCCTAAACATTTTACGGCGGTTGCTGCGATGGTTGCTTCTGGTCCGGCGCCAGCACCTACAAGAAGATCAACGCCTGAACTTGGGATGCATGTGACAACTGCACCAGCAATATCACCGTCAGGAATTAAGATGATCCTTGTCCCAAGTTTTCTAAGGGTGTTTAGAATTTCTAAATGCCTTTCTCTTTCCAACATTATGACGGTGAAGTTTTCTAGAGACAAATTCTTTTCTTGGGCAACTGTGCGCACAATCTCTTCAATAGGCATGTCTAAAGAAATCCTGCCAATTGAATGATAATCTGTTGCCACTTTGAAATAATATCCGTCGTCTGGAAGAACTTGGAAACAACCAGCAGGCGCACAAGCAAGAGCAGAAATAGCGTCTTTCCTACCTTTAGAAGCAGCGGTGCTGCCGTCAACAGGATCTACGACAAACTCGACTTTGGGACCTCTCCTCGTTCCAACATTCTCCCTACGCATAAACGCGGGTGCATTGTCTTTAGGTCCTTCGCATGAAATAACTTCTCCTTCCACATCTGTTTGGGTTAGTACAGCTCTTGAAAACTCCACAGCCTTCGCATCTATTAAGTCAGGATTACCTTGACCAATGTGCAGCGCAGCCCCAACAGCCGCAGCAACGGTAATACGAGTCAACGAAGGCGCTAAAGCCCTAAGAGAAACCAAAGACATACGCTCCTAACACGTTACTAACTTAAGCTACTTGTAAATCTTTTTCGGCTTCCCCAATATTTGCTCATTCAGCTCTTTTATACTTAATCCATCTTGTTTTGGAAACACTCGCATCGAGTCTTTGACTTTTGTCCCGCCCTTTTTAACGAGCTTGTCCTTTAGTAGAAGGTCAGAGTCTAAGTCTGCGTATTGTATGTTTTTGACTGCTGCGGCTAGGTGAGCTCCGGCGGCTATGCCTATTTCTGATTCGCCCATGCATCCTATCATGCATGGTATCCTAGCAGCTTCAGCGATGGCAGCAATTTTTCTGGCTTTTAGTATTCCTCCGCTTTTCATTAGTTTGATGTTTATGAGGTCTACGGCTTTAGCTTGTATTAAGCGCATGGCATCTTCTGGTGAGTGTACACTTTCATCAGCCATTATCGGAATTGGTGAATTTTTCCTAACCTCTACTAAGCCCTTCATGTCTTCTGCTGGGACTGGCTGCTCGGCAAATTGAATGTTAAACTTCTCCATTTTGTTAAGGGCTTCTATTGCTTGCTTGGGTGTCCAGCCCTGATTTGCATCAATTCTTAACTGGATATCACCACCAGCCGCTTCGCGAATGAGTCTTATGCGCTCAACATCTTCAGTGGGGTTAACTCCAACCTTAACTTTTAGGGCTTTAAACCCTTTCTTCAGGGCTTTAACAGCATCTTCAGCCATCTTCCTTGGAGATTTGATGCTTAAAGTTATGTCCGTCAGAACTTCTGTGCGGTAACCGCCCATCAACATGAAGAGAGGTTTACGAGCGGTTTTTCCTAAAATATCATGCAATGCTATGTCTATGGCTGCTTTTGCGGCGGGATTTCCTTCGACGATGGAATCCATGACCTCAACGTCTTGTCCGATTCTTAAGGGACAAAGGCCAATAAGCTTCGGCGCAATTTTATCAAGAATTTTGATAACAGTTTCTGCAGTTTCGCCAGTCACCCTCTCCGATGGTGAAGATTCACCCCAGCCAACTACGCCATAATCCGTAACTATTTTCACTATGACATTGTGACTTTCACTGCTTACTCCAGAAGCGATTCTGAAAGGCTCTTTATAGCCTAAAGTAACAGGGTAAACCTCAATCTGTTGAATACCCATATTAAGCACCGGAAACAAGTTTGAGTGTTTCTAATGGAAAAGCTTTACTGAAGCTCTTTAGTGGGTTTTTTCGCGCGTTTTCTTAACCATCTAAACTTCAGTTTTGCCGTTAAGATTTTCTCAGTTGCAAACAACCGTGACGCAGCATACAATATAACAAGCGTAAAGACAGCAACGTAAATAATTCCCAAAACAACAGTCCAGTAGTCACCTATCACTACGCCTTTAGCAGCTATAATTGGATGGCTAAAGGGAAGTGCATAGATGAAGATTTTTAATGCAAGCGGTAGGGAGTTAACGTCCACATACATTAGGACGAGCGCCGGGATGATTATTATAGGAGTGATGTTCCCAACGAGGGATTGAGCACTGCGCACATCTTCTGAAAAAGCAGACATGATTACCGCTAATGCTAATGCCGAAAGCAAGGTAACAAAAAGCGAAATTCCAAGAAGCAAATAACCAAACACCGAAGGAACAAGCCCTAAAGAAACTAAATCCAAGGTTGCACCAAGACTTGATGTGAAAGAACCCATGTAGTAGTTGAAGCCAATCATGTATGCTACAGCACCAACAGCTGCAACAAGGATAGAGCCTGACAGTTTCCCCATAAGAATCGCAAAACGATCCATCGGTAAAGTCAACAATGTTTCCAAGGTTTTCTCCTCTTTTTCCATGGCTACTGAAGTTGCAGCTATGGACATGGAATAAGTGAGCAGAACCATTATAGTGATTGGCATGGCAATTGCTTGTGAAAGCATTAATCTTGAAATCGTGCTTGGATCGACATTTTTCTGAATCTCTCCTTTGATGATGGTTGATTTAAAGGTATACACGGCATTTGGAGCAATTTTCCTGTTGACATTGTTCACTAGATTGTCAATTATTGCAGAGCCAACCTCCTGAAAAATGCCGCCCCCTGAGAAAACTCCATAGAAATTTACAGTTGCGTTTATCCTAGTATTACCATTTTTATACTCCGTTATGTTTGCATTGAAGCCATTTGGAATCTCTATAAGCTGTGTCGTGTTATAGTCTGATAACAATCTTAACACTGTATAGCTGTCAAGAGTTGTATCGTTGACAATGGAAACTGTCATCGAAGAATTAAGATACTCCATGAAATGCTCTGACCAATTTCCTCTGTCATTATTTACAACTACGATTGTGGCTTTTTCAGCTTGTTCCCGTGCTGACTGCACTGAATAGCCCATTATGCCGCCCAACACTGGAAACATTATTAGCGGAACAACTATCATTCCCAACAGTATTTTCGGGTCTCTGACCAATTCTTTAATCTCTTTAACAAGAATGTTACCAAAACCTTTAAGCAAGTCCAACCACCTTCGCAAAAACTTCTTCCAAGTTTGCGCTTGCAAAATTTTCTTTCAGTTCTTGCGGTTTTCCTTCAGCAACAATTTTACCCTTATTGAGCAACGCAACTCTGTCGCACAGGTGTTCTACTTCAAGCATGTTGTGGCTTGAAAGCAGCACCGTTACGCCATGTTCTTTCACGTATCGCTTGATTATCTCTCTAACGTGATAAGCATGCAAAACGTCTAATCCGCTTGTGGGTTCATCTAAAATGGCTAGTTTAGGTTTATTCATCAATGCCCTTGCAACAAGAAGCCTTCTTTTCATTCCTTTACTGTAAGTTTTGGTCTTATCCTTCAAGCGTTCAGCTAAACCAGTGATTTCAGCTGCTTCTTTAGCCATTTCACGAGTTTCATTCTTGTCTTTGGTGTTAAATTCAGCCATAAACTCCAAATATTCCCAGCCAGAAAGGTTTCGGTAAGTCCCAGCCTCCTCCGGAAGGTAGGCTATAATCTTGCGGACTTTAGCAGCTTCCTGAACAACATCTATGCCGAAAATTTTCACATTGCCAGATGTAGGCAATAGTAACGTTGAAACAACACGTAGGGCGGTTGTTTTTCCAGCCCCATTTGGACCAATAAGTCCAAAGATTTCTGTGGGCTTGACGCTAAAGCTTAATCCATCTAGTGCATGAATATCGCCGAAGACCTTAACAATGTCTATTGCTTCGACACCTAAGCTCAACTATCCGACACCGAAGACCTAAACAATTCATACACTTTAAAAACTTATTCCTCATCGCTCTCTCGAACTCTGATTTTTTGGTGGATCGGCCCGAATTGATTTAAGCTTACGTAACTTTTACATTTGCGTGCTGAACGCGCGAGCTGCATAAGTAAAACAGTGATAATCCTTTTTGCCTGCGAGGTTTTTAAGATACGTTAACAATATTATTACTTGATTGAGGGCTGTGTTTGAAAGAGATTTTGAAGAATTGGGGTAAAGAACTTTGGATAGCTGAAGAAGCAGAATATGGCGGAAAAATCTTGATCATAAAAGAAAACAAGGGTACATCTCAGCATTATCATAAGGATAAGAAAGAGACAATTTACTGTTTCAAAGGCTTAGTGGACATCATATTAACCGACAAAATAGTTACGCTGAAAGAGGGCGATGACATAACACTTCTTCCAAAGACTATGCACAGTATAGTAGGAAAAAAAGATTCGATATTATTTGAAGTATCAACTCCACAGCTGGCTGACATAGTTAGAATACAAGAAAACCCAAAGAAAACAGGCAGATCCTAAGAAGTTGTTGTCCCTCTTTTTCCATATTACCATCTATAGCACCGCACGCTAATTACTCAAATGATCATCACGTTATTTGAATTTTATTTTTGGTGGGGCCGGCTAGGTTTAGACTTACGTTTAAAATTTACAATTGAGTGCTCCAATCTTTGGTTCATCTTTTTTGTAGAATGCATTTGCTGTATCTTAGTATAATATTAATATTCTCAAAGGGATATCTGGTATCAGTCTTATGGTTGGATGCGCTTTGGTTTCTATGAGAGTAGCGGATGATGCTGATAACGCGGAACTTCTGGATCTCGAAAAGATGTGCCCGCAAGGCACAAGTTTAGTCCTGCAATTCGACCGAAGTCCCGATTTCTTCCTTAGGTCACGTGTTTATGATAACTATAAGGTCTATGTTGCAGAAGAAGAAGGTAAGATTGTAGGGACGGTAGGGGCTACTCTTAAGGAATTCAACATGAGCGAAGAGGTTGTAAAGGGCGTTTACATTTATGACTTGCGAGTTCATCCAACTTTTCGGGGAAGAGGCATAGGTTCAAAACTCGTTCAACAAGTCATGGCGGAGGAAAATGAAGCAGACCTTGCATATGGAATCATAATGGAAGAGAACTATCCTTCTATTGCTCTCTTTAAGCGGTTGGGATTCCAGAATATTCATGACCTCATGTTATTGAATGTCCCACTCTACAAGAGACAAGAGCAGACTGCCAGCAAGATTAGGAAAATGACTACAGATGATGTGTCAAGCGTTGTGGACTTGATAAACGACCACTACCGCAACCATGATTTCTTTGCGTCACTTAGTATAGACAACTTTCTCAACAGGACGAGACAGCTAACAGATTATGGGTTTCAGAGCATACAGGTCGTCGAAGTTGAGAATCGAATCGTTGCTTGCGCTGGACTATGGGACTATTCCAGAATACTCCGAACAAGCGTTCTACGCGTTACAGCAAGGCTGAAGATGCTAACATATATCCTAAAGTTTGCCAACCTCTTCACAAGTACTATGAAGTTGCCTTCAGTTGGAGAATTCTTTAGGTTAATGTACGTTACAGACTTTGCCTTTACAGAAGAAGCGGACCCTGTCAAGGAACTAATAAAGCATTGCCTTAGTTTATCATATAGTTGCGGATGCAATTTCCTTGTGTTTCCTCTTGACCCCTTAAACCCTGCTATTCCTTTGATCGCAAAATACAGACCGATAAGGACTTCATATCACATCTATGCAAAAAGCCTTAAAGAGAAAGCTTTGAGCACTCAGAGAATGATTTATGTTGACGCTATGGACCTCTAATGAAAACCTTCCCAAATTGTCTGCACAGACTGTAAACGCGCAAATTGAGGCGCAATTTAATAGAAGCTCATCAAGAGGGTCTGTTTTGGCAAAATAACGTCTTGGTGGGGCCGGCCGGATTTGAACCGACGACCTTTACCCGGAAACAGCGCTGGGCTGTTCCTACGGGTTTCTCCTGACCGCTCCAGAACTTCTTCATCCCATTGCGGTCCGCAAACCCGTTTGCTACTTTCTGGAGCCCGTCGTCATACCTGCCTAGACTACAGCCCCTCTTTTGAAGCATTAGATTAACTGTGAAGGAGTAAATATATGCGTTATTCTTTACGTGATGAGAAATAATGCTTATTTAGTAGCTTCTGAGGGCATCATTTTTTGTTGGATTGTTTAAGAATGTGTGGATTTTGATCGGTTTTCTGGCATATAAGAGCATAATGTGTATGCCTTGCACGCTGTGGTATAGCAAATTATATAAACGGTACGCATCATCATAAATAAAGATGGTCGATATAATGACTGAGAAAAAAGTTTTCGTAAGAAAAGCTACAGGGCTAGTCAGAGAAATCGGCTTCCTCACAGCAATACTTATCATAGTATGCAACATGGTTGGCTTAGGATGGCAGAAAAGACTATTCCAATTCACTGGACCAAGAATAGTGCCTGAAGATCAATATGTTCTAGGATTGCCACCAGTAGTGATGTCTTTCATCCTAGTAGGCATAATGGTTCTCTTTACAGTGTGGGTACTCAGTATTCTTGGTGCGTCAATGCCTAGATCCGGCGGCGGATACGTGTACATCTCAAGAATTCTACACCCAGCAGTTGGTTATGTGGCGTCTTGGCTCGAATACTTCAGCATCGCTGTCTCTTTTGGATTAATAGGCACAGCAGTTTTTGAAGGCATAATGATATACGCGTGGATGGCAGGATGGGGGGTTGCTTGGGCTACGCCAGAATTCCTACTGTTAGGCGGTATGGCAATTGTGGCGCTCTTCGCCATTATCGCTTGCTTCGGCATTAGAATGACAGGACTTTTGTTACATGTAATTTTCTGGGTACCAGCAATTATTACAATTGTCCTTTACGGATTGCTCCTCGTAGCGACGCCTGACTCACTAAATGCTGGCATTCAGAATTTGGCAGGGGTGTCGCCTAGCACTTTCACAAATACCGCTCTCGCGGGCTTTACAGGTGTTCCGGGCATGGCTGCGGCGCCAGCGTCTTACTGGGATGCAGTGGCATTCGCGTCTCTCGGCACTTTCTGGGCTTACATAGGCTTTGGAGCTGCAACATTCGTAGCTGGTGAAATAAAAGAAGCTGCTAAAAGCCTGCCGAAACAACTTTTCATTGCAAACGGCTTTGTAATACTCCTATACATATCCATATCCTTCCTTGTGAGTAGAGCTGCTATGATGGTTGGAGAACCAACAGGCGCTTATGCTGGTCAACCATATTCCTTCTTCAGTTCCTATTCTTGGCTGTCTTATGGTGCAGGCTCCGCTGGAAGAGCATGGCTATCAGGCATAGAAGTGGGAAGAGCTTGGATGCCTAACATTGCAGGCTTCATAGCATCGGGAATAGGCCAAACTTGGATCTTAGCATTGATTCCTATATTTGCAGCGTTATGGGTTGCTAACGACATTCCACCATTCATACTGACTTCGTCCAGAATAATATTTGCCATGGCTTTTGACAGAGTCTTGCCTGAGAAACTTGCGGAAGTTAATGAAAGATGGCACACACCAATCTATGCAGTAATCATAACGATGATAGTGGCGTTTATAGGCAATTTTGCAGAATCAAACATTTTCTATGATTCAGCATCGTCGCTTTATCTTGGTGCTGGCAATGTTGTAGGCAAATTCCTAAATGACAACGGAGGCGTCGCAGCCACAGACATTTGGGATGCACTGTTCTTCTTCCTATGCGCAGTTGCAGGAATGATATTTGTCTTCAGAAGAAAGGACATCTACGAGAGATCGCCTTTCAAAGCAGGAGGACCTATGGTAGTCACACTAATTGGCACCATCGCAACAGTAGCCAACATCTGGTTCCTTTGGCAAATAGTACAAGGATGGCCATGGGACTATCCAGACGGAATGTGTTGGACTGCATGGGTTATGACACTAGTTCTAATCATAGTCTCGCTGCTGGTCTATTACTACTATAGAACCAAAGGCAAGAGAGTAGGCGTAGACTACTCCACTATATACACAGAAATCCCGCCCGAATAGCTTAAACTCACCCTTTTTCTATTTCTTTTTATTTTTTAATTTTCTATATGATAGCCAATTTTGAAAGACGTGTTGGCTCCTCAAACTTAATTGTTGACAATACATATATGCTAAATTTGAATAATTGGATATGAAAGAGGAGAAAATACGTGGAGCAAGCGTCAGTACCGATCGAAGAACACATAGCAAAACTGGAAAAAAGCCTAATGAGCGGAAGAGGTAGGTGGATAGCGGATTTTAACGAATCTCACAAAAATTTTAAACTGAATGACATAGAATTTGATGTCCTCATAGAAGGCAACACCCGTATGAAAGGCTTTCTTCTTTCAAGACTATTCTCGTTTTTACTGAACCCAAACTACTCCGTGAGTTGCTTTGTCCTTTCAACAAAATCTGTAAGAAAACTGGACCAAAGTTTCCTCAAAAAAGTGCTTGCCGCCATAAGGTCCTACATGAAAAAGAAAGAAATGAAATGGTCTTGGCTTTTTATTTTCAGCACTGAAAAAACGCAGTCTCTAAAAAGCATAGTTGAAAAAATAGATGACCAAACCATTGGTGTTGTCTTAATCAACGTCAATTCGAAAGAAATGGTTCACAGTAACTCCTATCTTGGAAAACAAGGTAAACGATTTGTTAAAATCTGAAGGGCAAAATATGAGTCCCACCCATGCGCCTATCCAATACTACAGCGTGTTGAAATCATGCATGATTTTTTTCATCATCCAAGCACTCGTAGTCATTGTCTTCTTTCAAGACATCTGGGATGCCGACATATCATATCGTTTTCTCATGTTATTCATAAACATTGCAATCTCGATTTTTTTTGGATGGCGGTTATATAAACAAAGGTACCATCTAAGTTTCTCTTATGATGACAGAGGCTTCACGCTAAAACAAGGCAGCAAGGAAGAAATAAGCCGTAAATGGAGCGAATTTTCCAAAGTTTCTCTCCTCCGTACCGAACAAGGTGACTTTTCCATTAGGCTGCAAAACGGCGATTCCTTTGATCTCCATGTGGCAAAACTTAAGCTAAACCCATACGACTTCCGCACGGAAGCAACAAAACTTGTAGAGGCAAGCCAAAAAAAGAAGAGCCTTTAGGCTTCTACCTTTTGCAAACGTTTAACCTTGTTGCCCTCGATTTCCACTAGATATGCCCTTAATATTCCTTCGCCGTACTCACTTCCCGGATTAAGACATAATGTCTTACCAATTTTAATAAAACCGGCGCTTTCGTGAATGTGTCCATGAAGGCATATTAACGGCTGGTATTTTTCAATGGTTTTTCTTACGGATACAGAACCGACTGGTATGATGACTGGGCTACCTGATGCGTATACAGGTTTAAGGTCTTCTGTCAGTTTAGGCGCATTGTCAATAATTGAATTGTATGGTGGACAGTGGAAGCAGAACACAGCGGTTTGCATGTTTTTTATTTGGGCAATTACCTTTTCAAGTCTTTCCAGAAGTTCTTCTTCACTGCATTCTCTCGACGTATGCCAAGGGGTAGGATTTGTCCACCCGCAACATGCAACTTCATGCTCTTTGTCTAAACACACTACTTCTTCCTCGCCAAAAATCACGTTTGAGTAAGGACTGTTTCTAATAACGTCGTCGATGGCGAACACGTCGTCATTGCCTGGGCTAAGTATAACTTTGCAATTTTGCGGGACTCTGTCGGGGATAAGCTGTAACCACAATTTGATAATTTGTACTTGGAGCCCTTCAAACAGTTTTTCTCTTTTTTCTTCGTTGCTCAGTATTTCTTTAGCTTCTTGGGGACTAGTTCTGTATGGGATGTAGCTGACTTTTCGAACTTTTTCTTCAAAAGAAGGAACTTCAACCTCAGTTAAAATGTGATCTTCTCCGAAAAGCGACGTTTCATATTTACCATCTTCCCTTTTAATTAGAGGAACTACGAGTTTTCCAGTCATGTCGCCACTAAGTACTAAAGCGTCCAAATTAAAATATTTGGCTGAGTTTAGGAATTTTCTCCAGACGGTTTCGGAACCGTGTAAGTCTGTGGCAAAGAGGAAACGAACTTTCGCCATGATACATCACCTAACTATATCGAGCTAGCTCCTCCACCTCGGTATACCATTTCTTACTCGTTCCCATCTTTGACCTTAATTTCCATTGAACAGATTTCGGCTCATCTTTGAGCGCTTTGAGAATTCTGTCAATCTTTGCTTCTATATCTTTTCTGTCTGCATCTGCCAAGTTCTTATATTCGGCTAAAAATTCTCTAGTTTTCTGTAGATTGCTGGTTGAACTGTACCAGAACCCCCAATCCTTTGAAAGCAACTTTGCAATATAGTTGATGTTCACTGTTTCTCTGTCCGTCTCCCCGATCTGATGTTCTCTAAGTAAGATCATGATGTCCTTAATGTCTTTCTCGTTGATTTTGCATATTTGAATTTTTTGAAGCAGAAGATTTGAGAGAGGAATCGTTGGATAGTCCATTTCCAACCGATCTTTGAACTCTATTACATGGCACATTTCTAGTTTGTCAAAGAACACGTCGACCGACCTGTTATGATTCTCGTCCTTGTACACTGCTCTGTTTTTGCCTGTGCCGAAAAGTAAAGCCATGGAAACCATAGGCGTGTATCCTAGGTCTGCGAAAAACTTCTTTATTGAAGGTCTATGTTTGCTATAAGTTATGAAATCTAAGTCGTAAGCTGGTTTCCGGTCTAGAAGTTCATAAAGCTGCTCGCAATTGGGACAGTGTAATCTAATGGCAAAACCGCCCATAAGTCTTAAGGGAATGTTTCTTTTTTCTCCTTCCTTAACTATACGTAGGGCTTCTTCAATGAACTCTGAGCCCCTGGCTTGATCTTTTGTCACTTGGAATTCACCTATGTTATGTGTCCTAGTTCATTATTGAAGATAGGGAGCATTAAGCTTTATTCTAATGGGGTAGATAAGGACCTCAAAAGTCATAAAGAACAGTGTTTAATATATCAATAGCGCATGGAGGCAGAGAATAGAAGCTAGGAAATAAGAGATGGCTTGGCTTTTAGAAAAGGAAGTTAAACGCGAACTGCCAAAAGAATGGGAAGAAATAGTTCCAACAGAAGTTTTCATGCACGAATCCCAAGAAATCGTTAAAAAAGCCGGAGATGAAGGCATAATTCTGCGAATCCTTGGCGGACTGGGAATAGCGATACACTGCCAAGAGCATAGAGAATTTGCCAAAAAACTAGGCAGAATAGGAACTGGGACAATTGAAGGTCAAGAATACAGTGACATAGATTTTATCACTTACCGCAGTCAAAGAGAAAAGATCAAAGAATTCTTTAATAAAATTGGCTACGTAAAAAGAAGGGCAACCCTTTCCACGGCGGCGTCTGAAAGACAGATATATTATCATCCCAAAGGCTGGTTCTACGTGGACGTCTTCTTCGACAAGCTAGTAGTTGCAAACCATCCGATCGATTTCAGAGGAAGACTCGAACTGGATTATCCAACAATAACGGTGACAGACATGCTACTTGAGAAAATACAGATGTGGGAAGCCTTCAGCGTAAAAGACCTGAAAGACTGCCTACTTTTGCTAAAAGCCCACGAAACCAGCGAAAGAAGCGAAAAAGAAGGCATAGACGCCTCATACATAGCAAAAATCCTATCACAAGACTGGGGATTCTGGTACACTGCCACAACAAACCTGAAAAAACTTCAGAAATTCTTATCTGAAATAGACAAACTAGGCCCAGAAGCCGACATCAACCCCAAACAAATCGAGAAGAAAGATAGGGAAGAGATAACTGAAAAAATAGACATCCTTCTAGAAAAAATTGATGAGGAACCAAAATCTTTTGGATGGAACATGCGGGCAAAAATTGGCGCAAAGAAAAAATGGTACAACCCTGTTGAGCGCCCCGAAACTGTGGGCGGATTCGGCATATGGGAAGCCATACTCAAAGAAGAAAGGTGACCCATCTACGAAAGCGAAAAGTTAATGAGCGAAGACTTAACGTGTATTTTGGGGTTTGCCGGCCATAGGGCACGGGACCCACCTGATCCCATTCCGAACTCAGAAGTTAAACCGTGCTCCGTTTCCGGTTGTAGTGTGGTCTTCGGCTACGCGAACCTGGGAAAGCTGGCATCCCCACTTAAGATTAATCTGTGAATTTGGGGGAGAATTACCTAAGATTTATAACTAAGCGTTTGATAGTTTTCCGAAAGGTAAGTGAGTGAAACATGATACCGGTAATGGCGTCTTTACAGAACCAGATTGCGGCGGCGGAACCGTTGGGAGATTACTCGTGGATTCTAACTGTAATCTTCTACGCCTTCTTCTTTATTTTCATGTTTTATGGACAGAGAATTCAGATGTATGTTATGATCAGGGAAGTTGAAGGTTCACTTTATAAATTGAAATATATGAAGGATGAGGGGCGAAAAATCGCAATTGAAACAATTAAAGAGATTGGAAAGCCACAAACAGATCCTACAGGTAGGGTTGACAGATTTATGGAATATTTTACAATATCACCACAAAGCCTCGACCCAGCGGGCGTAGTTTGGAAACTTGAGCACATCCTTGACGTTAGGGACATACGGTTCAAAGATGAAGTGAAGCTGATGGCACCATCGGCAGACGAAACCCAAACAAACAATTTGGAAAACACCCTTGAAGTGGCCTCGACGCTAAACTACATTTATAAGGTGATAAGACACTTTTATTTGCTCGGCAAGAAAACACTAAGCCTCTACGTCATAATGCAAATACAAATGATACTGCCCCTTATTATGCGGGAAGCAGAAGCCTACGCCAGCGCATTAAAAGCCTTCTCATACGGCCAACCAATAGGCGACGGGGCAGGCGCATTAGTAGCCGCAAAAATCATGCATGGATGTGAAATAAGAAAAATACCTAAAGACAATGTTGTTGCATCCGTACCAATAGAAGGACGCACAGCGTATGTGATAAAAGCTGAAGGACCAGGAGGAAACGTAGGCAAAACCGGAGATGCCGTCAAGACAATTATAGACGAAAATGAAGGCAAGATCGCCACAATAATCATGGTTGATGCTGCTATGAAACTTGAAGGCGAAGAAGTTGGCGAAGTCGCCGAGGGAATCGGTGCAGCCATAGGCGGGCCTGGCGTTGACCAGTTCAAGATTGAAGAGTCTATCCTAAAATACCGCATTCCAATAAACGCCGTAATAATAAAGGAGGACATTGGTGACAATGTTTCACCCATGCGCAAAGAAATCTTTGATGGAGTCGATAAGGCTATAGAAAGAATAAAACAGGTTATATTGGAGAGAACCAAGGAAGGAGATAAAGTGATAATTGTCGGAGTGGGCAATACAATTGGTATTGGACAGTAGGAGGAATGTGGGTAATGAGTAAGGCTTCACCGAATGCAGCAACCAGAATCTCGTCATTCGTTTTGATGATAATATTTATAGGTCTAGCATTATCACTAACGGCCCTAATATTGGCCACTACTGTTTTTGGTCAGGGCAACGAAGTTGTTGCTGGATACCTATTGCTAATAGGGTTCTTAGGAGTGGCACTTTCCACATACTTGCTGTTTCAAACAAGAAGGCGAATATTACGTTTAAGAATTGTAGCTCCATCAATAACAACTACTATTGAATGCAAGAAATGCGGCTTTAAAAGCGTCAGAGAGTTCCAGCGAGGTGATTATATATTTAAGGAAGTTGAACCGTGTCAAAAATGCAGCGATAAGATGTTAATAACAGCGATTTCCAGAGAAGTTAAAGAAAGGGAACAGGTTCCTTCTAGGTTAGTATAACGCATCCATCTTCAACTATTAGAACTGTATGCTCTGCCTGAGCAACTGGCTTTCTGCTGACTTCAACGAATATAGGATAACCCATAAGAGCCTTAGACGACAGTAGCTCCTGGAAGGCTTTTTGGTAATGCTCCTTTGGCACTATACCTTGCAACCATCGTTCAGCAAACGGCAGAGTTCTAAAGTTTTCCTCAATATGCTTTAAAAGTTGTTTTGCGTATGGATTTTTTAATGACTTTGACTTGAGGAAACGGAAAATCGTGGCTTCTTCACCGTCTTCAACGCGACCCACAGCGTCGGGAAGAGTCACGAAAGGCTCAATGGCGTAGACTTCGCCCAGCTTGATTTTTGAAAAAGATAATTGGGCGACATTAGGTATAGACGTGCCAGCGTGCACAAGATATCGCCCAACTTGATGCCCACTTAAGTTTGAAATCGGTTTGAAGCCGCGAGATTTTATTGTTTTTTCGATAATTGCTCCTAGTTTTGACGTGGATATTTCGGGATGGATGTTGTTTATGGCTGTTTTCAAGGCTTGTTCTGCCGTCTCCACGAGGCTTTTGCATTCTTGGTTAAAGCATATGGTTACGGCTGTGTCGGTTAAATAGCCATCCACGTGAACTCCAATGTCTACTTTAACCATAGATTTTTTGGGGATTCTTCTATCGTCTTTTGGTGGAGACGTGTAATGTGCCGCTATCTCATTTATCGAAACATTGCATGGAAATGCGGGCTTTCCACCTTTTTCACGTATAAGCCGTTCTGCTTTTTCGCAGATATCGATTATTGGCATGTCTTCGCGAACAAAATTTTTTATTTCTTCACGTGTCTCCCTGAGAATTCTGCCAGACAGCCGAAACTTTTCAAGGGCATCCTCATCATAATGGCTCATCAATGTCACACTTTGTTTTTATTAACGCTAACAATGTTATAATTTAAAAGGTTTAATAATGAAGTGGAATATCTGGTTAAAATGACTTAGTTTGCGCATGCGGTATTTAGAGTTGAAGTTAGAGATAAAATTTCTTTCATTGATTCGTGGTTTGTTTAAAACCCATATCCGGAAAAAACTGCTTACTGTTTTTTCAACGCTTGGAGTTTTGGTTTGAAAACTTTAGATCCGAGAGTTGCAAATTCATTTCCACCTAAGTGGAAAATCATCCTTGCGTTTTTTAAATTGTATTTATCTGTGAAGGCTTCTTGGTTCGCATAGGCTTTAACTATTTCGCCAACGAAGATTGTGTGGTCGCCTGTTGTGAATTGACTATGGAGTTTGCATTCCAAGTGGGCTACGCATTCCTTTATTATTGGCGGTTTCACCTTTCTGGCAGGTAAAGGCGTTAAGTTTGTTTCTTTGAATTTGTCGTAATTCTTGCCGCTTCTTCTGCCACAGAACAATGTCTCCTTCAATATGTCCATTGTTGGAATGTTAACAACAAATTCCTTTGTCTCTTCAATAAGAGAAAAAGAACGTCTTTTAGGTAGAATGCTTACAGCGACCAACGGTGGATTTATGGATGTGGGCATTGCCCATGCCAAGGTTATGATGTTTGGTCTTCTCCTTTTTCCCGCGCAGGAAACGAGCACCGTGTGCATTGGATGAAGAAGCTTGTAGGCTGTGGAAAGGCCTACCTTAAGCTTTCTTTTAGGCATGATAAAAATCACACTTTAACGTTTAATGCGAAATTTTTCTACAATTTTTCTTGCTTTTTCCCGTTTTTTGTTATGTTCAGCAAGGAATTTGTTTATTCTTTCCGTTAGCTCGGTTTTGCAATCGCCACATAATGTTTCGCCTGCTCTGCATTGTTTCTCCCTTTCTGTAAGTTTCTTGTCGTCTTCTTCGAATAGGTAAAGGAAGTATTGGAATATTGTGCAGATGTTTGGGTCTGCGCCGGTTTTTCTTTGTTCTGCCGCTGTTCCTTTGCCGCCTGTGAAAGCGTTCCAAACTTTGCGTTTTACAACTTCAGGCGGGTCTGTGGTGAATATGGATGTTTCAGGTTCTGAAGCGCTCATTTTTCCGCCCACTCCGAGACCTGGTAGGAAGCGGCAGTGGATTTGGGCTGGTTTGTAGTAACCGAGTTTTTGGGCTATGTCTCGTGTTACTCGCCAATATGGGTCTTGGTCTATGGCTGCTGGAATAAGGGCTGGAACATTTTCACCCGTTAGTTTCGCATGTATGAAGCATGGAACTGCTTGGATGGCTGGCCAGAATATCCACCCAATGTTTGTGCTGTCTTGAAATCCGAAAGTAGCCTTTGCAGTTGAATATGTTATGCGTTTTGCAACTTTCAAGGCAATATCATAAAGCAAATCTATGTCTGCTACATCAAAAATTATGAACGTGTTTTCTGGTTTGAAGCCTAAGGCAATTAGGTCTAAAGCATTCTCGTAACCAAAATTCTTCGCTTCCTCAAGCTTAAGCTCGTCTTCTACCACGAATTTTTCATCGTCAGTCATTTGAAAATAAAGTCTAGTTTTAAATTTGTCCTGCAGGTGCTTCGTGAAAATCCATGGGACAAGATGTCCTATGTGCACTGGGCCTGAAGGACCCCTACCAGTATATAGAATAAATTTTACTCCTTTCTCGTAAAGGTCTAGAACAACGTCTAAGTCGCGATGTGAAAAGAAGAGTTTTCTTCGTAGTTGAGGGTGAAGTTCGCCTGTATATTTTGCTATTCTTTGCAGCAAATCTTCTGTTACCGGCTGAGTGCCAAATTCACGTATTAAACGTTCATAGTCAACCTTGCCCCTAACTTCCCATGGAGTAACAACCATTTCGTTTTTATCTTCGTCAACCAAGCGGATGCCTCTTATTCAATTTAACTTATAAAAATGATGAAAAACGTATTAAGTTTTGTGTGATATGCGCCTGCGCAGGTTTTAGACAAAAATGGATTCAAACTGTGGAAGATTTGCAGATTAGAGCGCGCGCTCCTTGTAAAGGCTTTTAAGAACATCCTGAAAGTATGCGATAATTTATATTACTAATATTCTGATCATTCATTATTTAGGTGTTTAATATGTCTCAAAGAGCAAAAGAGAAAGCCCTGAACTGGATTTCTCAGAATGAATCGCGAATAATTGAAATCAGCAACAAAATTTGGGAATGGGCAGAGCTAGGTCTCATTGAGTATAAGTCTTCATCACTGCTTGCTAATGAGCTGGAAATAATCGGTTTCACTGTCCAACGGAGAGTAGCGGGAATGCCCACTGCTTTCGTGGCAAGTTATGGCTCTGGTAAGCCTATCATTGGTGTAATGGGCGAGTATGACGCCCTCCCAAGATTATCACAGAAACCTATTGCAAGAAAGGAGCCTCTGATATCCGGAGGCCCAGGTCATGGATGCGGACACAATATCTACGGTGCATCTGGCATGGCTGGAGTTATAGCAGCTAAGATGGCTATGGAAGCCAGTGGAATCAAAGGAACGATCAAGTTCTTTGGATGTCCGGCGGAGGAGAATTTCAGCGGGAAAATTTTTATGGTTCGCGACGGGATTTTTCATGATCTCGACGCTATGTTAGGTCATCATCCAAGCATAATGAATGCGGCAACTCTAGATAGCTGTCTTGCGGTTAACTCAGCGAAGTTTAGATTCTATGGGGAGGCTGCACATGCGGCTGCTTCACCAGAGCATGGACGAAGCGCTCTTGATGCAGTTGAACTAATGAATGTAGGTGTGAACTATCTGCGAGAGCACGTTATACAAGAAGCACGAATCCACTACATAATCGATTCCGGAGGCGATCAACCGAATGTGGTTCCAGCATTTGCTCGCTCTTGGTATTATATACGAGCACCAGAAAGAGAACAAGTAGAATCCATATACAAACGTATTCTTGACATCGCTAAAGGGGCAACTCTCATGACCGGAACCACCTACGATGTGGAGTTCCTTGAAGGAACTTACAATGTTATTCCAAACCGCACGCTAGCCGAATTAGTGGTCAAGAATATGCGTGAGATAGGTACACCCAAATATACCGAAGAAGAACTCAGGTTTGCCAGAGAGATGGCCAAAACCATTACTGCAGAAGAGAAAAGAGAACAGCTTCGAAAATCGAAGAGGCCAGGATGGGAAAAATTGTTGGATATTGATATGGACGAAACTGTCCCCGACCCATGGGGTGAAGGAGAAGTAAGCCCTGGATCAACAGATGTAGCGGATGTTAGCTGGCACGCTCCAACAGTAGAGTTTTCAACAGCATCAGGTATTTTGGGAACGCCTGGGCACTCGTGGCAGGCAACAGCATTTGCCGGAATGAGCATTGGTCACAAATCGTTGATATTTGCTTCTAAAACAATTGTCACATCAATCATTGATCTATTAGAAAATCCGGACATACTCAAGAAGGCCCGCGAAGAGTTTACAACTAGACTTCGAGGCCGCGTTTATGAATCACCGCTATCGCCAGAAGCAAAGCCGCCTCTTGATGCATGGAAAAAATAGGGGCAAATCTCCAAGAAAATCATTAGGCACTTCAAACCATTTTCTATAGCGAGCGCTAGCGTTTCCAGCATTTGTACATGGCAAATACTACTATCAAATAGGCAAGCACTCTGATTATGCATGCCACAATGGCTTTGGTGTTTCAAACTGTCACATCGGAATAAGCTATAAATATGAATTCCGCATTTCTGATTGCTGATGGTGAAGTGATGCCCCGCCAATTTACTTAAAAGGGCAAAAGCTTTCTGGACAAAAGCCAGCGAAGCACACGCATACTTTTATTAAAACTAAAACAACTACATTACCAAACTTAGCCATTAGCATTCGCAAGGGATAAGCCATGGTTGAGCTTAGAGAACACGAAAGAGCAACACTTTCTGCTGTCAAAAAGTTAAACGGAAAGGCAACAGTGGAGCAGATAAAAAATGCAAGCAGTCTTTCAGACGCAGCAATCATGCGGGCACTCATGACATTGCAAGAAAAAGCGCTTGTAAAGGTGTATGAAGCGAAACAGACCATTGCGAAACTTAACGCAGAAGGAAAACTCCACGCAAAAAAGGGCTTACCAGAACGACGCCTAATAACTGCTATAGAAAAACTGGACGGAAAAGCCCACCAACGCAGAGCTTTTAAAAAGGCAAGTTTAGAAAGCCAATTTGTTCCAATCGCTTTAGGGTGGATTCAAAAGAAAAAGTGGGCGACGCTGGACTCGAAAACGGATACGTTGCGGATAACCGAGAAACCTGAGGAAGGAAACGACGAAAAACTGCTCAAACTCTTAAGCCAGAAGGAACAAGCAACAGTTGAAGATTTAAGCGCCGAGTTTCAAGAAGCCGTTCGAATTTTGAAGAGGAGAAAATTACTTGACATTGAAGAAAAAACAAAGCGAATCATAGAGCTAACGGACGCTGGAGTAGCGGCAACAAGGAAAAAGGCTAAGGTTGCTGCTGAGATAACGCAGCTTACACCAGAACTTATCGTTAGTGGGAAATGGCGAAAGGTGAAGCTTCAAAAATATAACATTGAGGCGCCTGTGGCTAAAACTTGGCTTGGCAAAAAACATCCTTACTTGCAGTTTCTTGACGAAGTGCGGAAGAAGCTAATCAATCTGGGTTTTAAGGAGATGACGGGCACGTATGTTGAAACTTGCTTTTTTAACTTTGATGCTCTTTACACGCCTCAAGGGCATCCAGCTCGCGAGCCTTCGGGCGTTTACTACGTGAAATCGCCAAAGTACGGCAGCGTAGACGTTTATCGACATGCTGTTTTCAAAGTCAAGAAGACGCATGAAAACGGATGGAAGACCGGCTCAAGCGGATGGAAACACAAATACTCTCTCAAAGAAGCGGAGCGTTTGATTCTGCGTTCTCACACAACGTGTCTCAGTGCTAGAACCCTTCTGAGCAGAGCCTTAGAAATTCCAGGAATGTATTTTTCGATTGGTCGCTGCTATAGGCCTGAAGTTGTGGATAAGACTCACTTGACGGAATTCAACCAGGTAGAAGGCATAGTCGTCGATAAGAATTCAACGCTTCGAAATTTGCTCGGCGTTTTAGAAAAATTTGCCATTGATATAGCTGGGGCTGACAGAGCGAAGTTTGTGCCTGACTATTTCCCATTCACAGAGCCCAGCGTTGAGCTTCGCGCTTACAAGAAGGGTTATGGATGGATAGAATTTGGCGGTTCTGGAATTTTCAGGCCAGAGGTGACATTGCCATTGGGTATTAAAGTGCCTGTTTTGGCTTGGGGTTTGGGCATAGACCGCTTATACATGATGAAGGCGGGCATTGACGACATTCGGCAAGTTTTCTCGTCTGATTTGGATTGGCTACGGAGGCAGAAGGTGGTTTAGAGATGCCGACGATTGATATAGAATATGCGGAATTCGAGAAACTGCTTGGATTGAAATTGCACAGAGATATAGCGAAGGTAAACGAAGTTTTGGAGCTTGTGAAAGGCGAAGTGAAGCTTTTCGACGAGAAAGCCGACGTGATAAGCGTTGAGATTAAAGATACAAGTCGCCCTGACGTCTGGAATGTTGAAGGCTTGACTCGGGCTTTACGTGGATTCTTGGGCTTAGAGACGGGCTTAAGAGAATATAGAATTGGCAAGCCGATGGTGGAGATTAAAGTTGACGCGCGACTTGACAAGATTCGTCCTTACATTGGCTGCTCCATAGTTAAAGACGTTAAGCTGTCGGATGCGATTATTCGCGGGCTTATGCATATGCAGGATAAACTTGACCAGACGTATGGAAGGAACAGGCAGAGAACGTCCATTGGGCTTTACGATTTTAATCTTATATCTCCGCCGTTAAGTTATACGGTTGCGAAGCCGACGGAAATCAGTTTTGTTCCGTTAGGTTTTGAGGAGAAGATGAATTTGAAAGAGATTCTGGAGCGTCATCCGAAGGGTTTAGAGTACGGTCACATAGTCTGTAGGCATCGTTTGTATCCGATGCTGTTGGATGCTGAGAAAAAGGTGCTTTCGTTTCCGCCGATAATAAACTCGAACGATTTGGGAAAAATCACTGGAAAAACGAACAATGTGCTTGTTGAGGTTACTGGAACGATGCATGAGGCTGTGCTTAACACTGTGAAAATAGTTACGTTAGCGTTAATTGACCGTGGAGGAAAAGCATATTCAGCAAAGATCAGCTATCCGCATGGGAATCTGAGGGTTGTGACGCCTAATTTTGAGACGTGGAATATGGATTTGAGTGTGGAATATGCGAGTAAAGTTTTGGGTTTAGAATTAACACCTAAGCGAATCGCCAAATTACTTGGTAAGGCTGGCTTTGGAGTTGCCAAGAGCCACCGCGATAACATAAGCGTACAGATTCCATGTTACAGAGTTGACGTTATGCACCCCATAGATTTGGTGGAAGACATTGCAATAGCATATGGATACAACAATATCAAACCATTCTGGCGCAGACCACCGACAACAGGCGGCGAAAGACCTGAACAGGATTTGCTGAATGTTGCAAGGGAGTTGATGGTTGGGTTAGGCTTCCAAGAAGCTTTAACATATACTATGACGAATCCTGAAAACCTTTTCACGAAAATGAACTGCCGGAAACAGCGTATAGTGGAAATTGTCAATCCGAAGGTGCAAACCTTGACGTGTATGCGAAGTTGGCTTCTGCCAGGTCTTATGGAGTTTTTAGGTAACAACCTTTCGGTTGAGTATCCGCAGAAAATTTTCGAGTTGGGCAAAGCTACGTTGTTGAATGAGAGGGAAGAGACTAGGACGAGAGATGAGGATTGGCTGGCGGCGGTTGTTTCCCATGCAAATGCCAATTTCAGCGAAATCAAATCAGCCCTAGACGCGTTGCTTATGAATCTTGGCTTGGAATGTCAAATAAGAGAAACAAAGCATCCGAGTTTCATTGATGGACGTGTTGGCGCGGCAACTGTCAATAGCGTAAATGTTGGAATTCTGGGCGAGGTGAATCCAAGAGTTTTAACCGCATGGAAACTTGAAAACCCTGCTGCAGCGTTTGAGCTCAATATGGAGAAAACAATTAAAATCAAACAAGCCAAGCATTAATCGCCATTTCTGACTAGAGGTTTAATCTCTGTATAAAGGGGCTAGACATCTCCGACAGATTCTCTCTATCGTAACCTTAAGCATAAGAGAGTAATACTTAATTTCCTAGAAACACTAAGTTCTCATTAGGCGATGATTTTACAAGGAGCCAGCTTAATCCCACTGGCTATATCCATGCCGACGGACCCAACGGAAGCGACAAGCTTGTGATGGCGGGTTTACCCAAGTCCATTCAAGAAACTAACAAACCCGCTATTTTTCTAGACTATGCATGGCAACTCAAAAAAGACGGACGCTCAGAAGCAACCATAGAAACCGTATGCAAACGATTAAGACAACTATCGGAAAAATGCGACATAACAGACCCCGAACAAGTAAAAGCCACAATCGCAAACTCAGCATGGCAAAACATCACAAAACTAACCGTAGCACGAATATACGGACAATACTTAAAATTCACAGGCAAACAATGGCAACAACCAAAATACACCATAGAAAACAAAGTTCCATTCATACCGACAGAACAGGAAATAGACTCTTTAATAGCATCCGCAAGAACAAAAACCGCTACACTATTACAACTACTAAAAGAAACAGGTGCAAGAATAGGCGAAGCACGAAAACTCTTATGGATACACATAGACCAAGAACGCAAAACCGTTTACATAACAGCAGAAAAAGGAAGCAACAGCAGAATCTTACCAATAAGCCTTAAACTAATCGGAATGCTAAACCAACTACCAAAAACGAACGAGAAAGTATTTCCACAAACCGAACATACAATAAGAGTAGTATTCACGCAACTACGCAACAGAACAACCATCAAACTCAACAACCCAAGACTGAAGCAAATACACCTTCACACTTTCCGACATTGGAAAGGAACAATGGAATACCACAAAACGAAAGACATTGTCCATGTCAAAACCACACTAGGACACAAAAGCATCGAAAACACCATGATTTACATAAACATTGAACACGCACTATTCCTAGCGGAAAACGACCAATTCACTTGTAAAATAGCCAAAGACCCAAACGAAGCATCACAGCTAATTGAAGCAGGATTTGAATACGTGCAAACAATAGATGGACTACACCTATACAAAAAACGCAAATAAACCCCTTTTTTCTTTATATATACTTGTCTCACTAAACACAACCATGAAGACGGACTCAACAGAGAAGCAAGCACAAAACTTGCATCTATGACTCTTGAGTTTTACCCAATCATGGAACAAGTGAGACACGGGCTAAAAATCCCATGCCGAGAGAACTTACCTTAGAAAGGCGTAAAGCCTTACAATGAAGTTAAGCGATAGGTTACATGGGAAACAACCAAGCCCGTAAAATTGCAATTAGTAAACAAACAAAAATGGAATGTTATTTTCTCCTTCGGAATATTGCCCAAATAAACAAAACCACAAGAAACAACAGCAATGCTAAAAGAATAGTTCTGCAAGTACCAAGAATTCCGAGAATCAATATGGATAAGAAAAATGTGGATAAAACACCGCAACAAAACAGCCAAAAAACTAGAACAAGCAACCCAACTAATAGAACACGGATTTGAGTACATAACAGAAATAGATGGAACAAAAGTATTTAGAAAACGTAAATGAATTATCATTCCTCATTAATCATGGATTAATATTCCTAAGAATCTTTCAAGAAATGCAAAAATATAGCCTAGAAGAGCACCAATTACGAAAACAAAAGAATCACCACTTACCTTACCAAAGTAAGTGAGTAACCACATGGCACCAACAATCCCCACGATTACAATTAGAAAGTCCCTTGTAACGATACGCTTTCCTTCTCCCGATGCTTTGGGATACCATTCAATAAATCTTATAATCGCTCTTAGGAATTCTCTTATTTCTGGTATAAATGGAGCCCACCATGGAAGTTGAACAGGCACTTCTTCTCTTTTCCTACTCATAGCTTCGATTAAGAGCTCATTTAACTGATTTCTTCCTTCTTCAGTAAGTTCGTATTTCTTCCCATCCATTAACTCAATGTTACCTTTCACAACATCTTTTTTTGCTTCTAAAATATGAAGTATGACAGAGAGAGCCCCTATTACTTCTGGTATGTAAAGAACATGTGCCTCTTTTGGTTTCTCTACCTCTTCCTTAGTAAACTGAATCCCCGAATTTGCCAGAGCATTTTCAATGTCCTTTTCTATCTCAGGTTCACAAATCAGGGTTATCTTAATTGCTCTTTGAGACATGACTAACAAAAAAATAGTTCCTTTGATTTACCTATAAGTTTTGTGTTCTTAGATTTTCCAAGGTTGCAAACAATCAGCTATCCACCAACAATGACAAAACCAAGACCCGTGAGGCTTTCGCCTCACCAATGCCCACGTTCCGCACCATGCCGAACCGCAAGCAACCGCACTAACCATTCAAAACCAAATCCAAAGCCTTCAAACGAACAGAACAAATCTTAACTTCAGACCCAACCACAGCCATACAGACACCATCACAACCAACCTCTTTACACTTAACAGGACACTTAACCACGATGTCACCCCCTAACCAACATCTAACACCCAAACAACATATAAGTAAATAGTAGTAGTAGCTTAATCCTTCTCAACAACTTCAACATAAAAAGCTGGAACAATAGTAACCAACCAAATCGCTAAAGCGAGAATGAACAACGGAAGAACATGAGGATAATAACAAGAGACCAACGCAAGAATTGACACAATAACCAACATGGCAACCCCCGTATTACAAAGTTTAACTCTCACACGATAGAACATTCAAACCACCATTATCTTTTCAAACTCAAATAAACAAGAACAACATCAAAAACCACGAAAGCAACAGCAACCAACAACTCCAAAAAACTCATTTCAAACATAAAAATCACTTCTGAACAGAAGACACAGCCAAAGGCACAAAATTACGACACGGCTTATAGCGTAAAGCACGACCAAAAAAGGCACATTGTATACTACAACCTTTCGGACACACAAGCAAATGTTTACAACGCAAACAAACAAGCCTACGAACAGCCTCAGAATCCCAACGGTTTAAAACAACCTTCTGATGAAAACCCCAACGACCACGCTTATCCTTACAAAACTCCCAAACCACATAACTAACAAGCTCAGAGCTACCGCTACCCAAAACTAACCACCCACATCAAAGACTTCAACAACAGAAGCAGAACCATCAGAATTAAACGGAGACAAAAGAACCAACGGCTTATACCTCTCATCACCCAAATCAGAAACAACCCTCTCCTCACCCCGATAAAACCCCTCTTTCATTTCCTCACGACACAAAGGACAATCAACCTCCTTAGGCAGAACAAAACAAGTCTTAAAATTCCTATTCGACAACTTACCCCACCAACGAACAGAATAAGGTCGTTTAATACCTAACCTAACCGTAGAATGGTTAATTTGATACCAAAACGTTCCAAAAACACTTTTCCTCTCATGCTCAACCTTAACAATAAACCCATCCTTCTTAAACTCTCTACGAGTAACAGCCTCAAACCCATCACACCTATCAAAACGCTCACCCGAAGCATCACGCAAACAAACCCTATTCTCACAATTCCGACACCTATCATAATCCTCTTTCAAAAACCCAACAAAATGAACATGAGGCGACCAATCTAAACCTTTCTTCACCCTATCAATCCGTCTCCCATGAAACACCGAACCACCGCAAACACCCCCACGCCTCTCAAAAGCATCAACACACAACCTAATCAATTCAACATCCCTCAACCCATGCAACTCTTTAGGCGGAGAAATAACAACATGCAACGGCTTACCAAAACCACGCTTAACAGCCGTATCAATCCGAGCCGTAGCACTCTTAGACCGCACAACCGAATACCCCCTCAAAAAACATTTAGGACAAAACGGACTCTGACAGAACCAATGAGAAAGACGAAAAACCACCTTACCCGTAGCATCAACACCATCCAAAAACTTACCAACATGACCCACCAAATTATCGCAATAATACCCCTTCCTATGCCACGAACCACAATCAACACTTGTTTTTTGCCCCCTACCAACTTGAACATACTCACTTCTACCATCAAGAACCCGATAATGGTGGTACTTATTCTTTAAAATAGCCCTATTCTCAGCCACAAGCAAAGCCAAAGAATTTTCCCAACGCTCAACAACAGACGACAACTAAACACCACCCCCACCCTTACGCTTCTTATAAATCCCATCGAACACTTCATAACCATATTTACGAATAAAATCACACTCACTAAAAAATTCCTCTTCCTCTTCTTCCATCTCACGACAAAACCGTTCATAATGCTCACACTCCCAACACCGATTCATAACCTTAACCTTCTCACTCTTGCGAAAGCTACATAAAACATCATCCAGAAACACACAAGAAAGCAACTTCTTACTTTTCTGATTCAAAACTACACACCAGCAAAGGGCTTAACCAAAGGAACGTCATCGGTATCGACCCCTTTTTTACACTACTAATACCCGCATCTAATATATAAAACTTTCCATTTATCAAATAAGAGAACACTTAAAAAGAAATCTGTTCAAAAAACAAGCTAAAAACTGAACACTTGTATCAGACAATTATTGTTTAATAAAGTTGTCCAAGTAAACAAGCAAACAATAAACAAATGTCCAAACACGAAAACCAACATACCAAAAGACAACCATGCCACCTCACTAAAAAGTCTAATGAAAATGGCGACTTTTTGCTTGGTCTCCCACCTTAAAAGGCAACCCCCCAAGCCGTGAGGTATTCCGTCATGGTTTTCTTCCGAACTTTCCAGAAAAGCATTTATGAATCTGATGATTAAAAATAAACTTAATCTTTATCAATAACCTCAATATAAACTTCAAAATAAGGTTATTATCTTGTCCGAACAAGCTAAGGTGGCTTATCTTCAAGAGAGAATAAGAAACGCAAGACACGCTATAGCTTCCAGCGCACAAGTGCTCGGCATTGGAATCGTTCTTGCAATTCTTGGCTTTATGCTGTTTGCCATCCTTGCCATCCTTGCAATAATCGGAGTATTGCTAACTATCTCAGCAGGCGTTTCATACTTCTACTTCATTGACCAAAGCAGAAAGCTAACGCAACAATTAAAAGAAATGGCTTTCACCGAACACGATAATAATGCTTAACCATCATATCACTCCCATTAAAACGCTTCAAGAATCAACCAACCATCCTTAAAATCCCAACGCCTCTTAGGATAAGCACTAAGTTTCTCTAACTGTTTCAAAGGAACAGAGTCAATACGAGAACGGCAGTCACTACGCACTTTAACGTGCAACCGAATTTTAGCCATCCAAACTTCCCCCGCACACCAATAGGCAAAGCCATCATATAAAATTTAGCAACAAACAGACCACACGGTGAAAGCTTAAATACAGCCTCAACCTATAGACATCTGAGGAGACCGAAAGTGAAAGACCAACAAAAGAACCAAATTATAAAAACAATAAAGACGGGTTTACCCAAACATGGGACACGGTGGGCGCGGGCGCCATAATCCCACGCCGAGAGAGCTTAACTCAGAGGAGCGCAACGCTCCACAATGAAGCTAAGTGATAGGTTACTTGGGAAACACAAACGCCCGCGATAAATCCAAACTTTTCATTTGCCATAATTCTTTACAGCAATTCTTTTAAAAATGAAAATAGAAATGGTCTCTGAATGTCTAAACTAAGAACATACCTAAGGTTAGAAAGACCAATATGGTTTCTTGCCTTTGCTTCAGGAATGACGTTATTCTCTGGAGGATTAGTTGCAGCCTTTGTAATGATATTACTACGAAGACTTGGAGCTTCTTTTCTCACCATCGGATATGTGGCATCTCTCTATAATGTTTCACTTGCGTTAGCTTTTTTTCTTGGTGGTTCCTTAAGCAGTAGGTTCGGTGGAAAAAGAATATTTATCATCAGCTTGCTCTGCAGCTTATCAGCAGTTTTATGCTATGGAATTGCAGACTTGTTACTAAGTTGGCTTGTTGTAGCACTTGGATTACTTTTTGGACGACTGGCTTGGGGGTTCAGAGCAACTTCATCATTTTCTGTAGTTTCATCCTCAGCAGACGAAAAGAAAAGGGCAACAGCTTTCGGTCTAGTCTCAACCATAGGATATGTTGGCTCCATACTTGGACCAATTATAGGCGGCGTCTTAGCTTCTCTCTACGGATTATTCATGCCATTTTTGTTAGCGATACCTTTAATGGTTATTGCTATTGCCCTAATTCTCGCTAAACTGGAAAAAGGAGAAACAACATCAAAAAGAACTATTTCGTCTTTAACCGAATTGAAAGAAGCAATAAGCATTGACAAGAGCATAACCGTTCTAGTTCTTCTAGCCATCATTGGGCAATTCTTCAACGAGTTTGGAAACCCCTATTATTTCATCTTCCTAGAATCGAATTTGAAAGCTCCAGAATACATCGTAGGTATAACCCAATCGATGTTGTCCATTGGATCCATCATGATTGCCCTTCCTGGAGGTTACTTGTCCGACATCTTTCGAAGAAGAAAGCCTTTCCTAGTTTTTGGCAGCTTCTTGGCAGCAATCGGTGTTGGATTGACTGCCTTTACAGTAAACTTTCTAATGGTGGTTGTAACTTACTTCTTCTTTGGGCTTTCTAATGAATTGTTTGCCACCTCACTCCAAGCATACTTCACTGATGTTGCGGAGAAGCGTAAATTCCTTGTTTTTGGTGTGTACCAAGCAGCAACATGGTTTGCTGGGATACCTGCTCCACTAATTGCTGGTTCGATAGCAGAAACATACGGACTAAGGGCACCCTTCATAGTAAACTTTTTTGGTAGCCTTATCGTTTCGTCGCTACTATTAATTTTGTTTACTGAAAAGAAGAGATTGAATAAATTGCAAACACATCGCTCGCAGTAATGTATAGATAACTGGACTCGACAAATGTTGTTTATTTAACATGCACAATAAAAAAGTAAAATGTTCATCCCCTTCCACCAAAATTATGTGATTGCTGTGAAACAACTTTTAAGTTTCGCCGTTGCATACAAGTTTAGAGGTTAATAGAACTGGGTAGTGTAAGGCTTGGACATAGAAACAAAAATCGAACTGATCAAAAGACCCCCAACAGAAGAGATACTGGTAGAGGAAGAATTGCGGCAGCTCTTAGAAACAGATGAGCATCCTGGGCACTATCAGGGTTTTGAAATCTCTGGCATGCTGCACTTAGGAAATTTTATCATCTCTGGCTTCAAAATAAACGACTTCATAAAAACTGGAATAAAATGTCAAGCTTATCTTGCAGATTGGCACAGTTTCATTAACAACAAGTTTGGCGGCGATTGGAACAAAATTCTAACCGCATCAAAATATTACGAAAAAGCATTCAAATTCTTCTGCCCTGGAGTAAAAATCGTCGTAGGCTCCGAACTATACCATAACAACGACGAGTACTGGAGAAACCTCATAAAATTCTCAAAACATCTAACCCTTAACAGAACTTTAAGATGCATGACAATAATGGGCAGAAGCGAAAACGAGAAACTAGACTTATCTCAATACTTCTATCCCTCCATGCAGGCAGTTGACATAAAAGAAATAGAAGCCGACATACCACACGGCGGCTTGGACCAAAGAAAAGCCCACGTCCTAGCCAGAGAAATATTCCCAAAAATGGGTTGGGAAAAACCCGTCGCAGTTCACCATCACGTATTGATGGGCATAGCGGAACCAATCAAACTTGAAACAAAAGATAAACTAGAACAAGTCATCGCAAGCAAAATGAGCAAGTCAAAACCATGGACCGCAATATTCATTCATGACACAGAAAGAAAAATAGAAGAAAAACTAAGAAAAGCATGGTGTCCCGAAAAACTAGTAGAAATGAATCCAGTATTAGAAATAGTTAGATATGTAATATTTCATGAAAACAAAACATTCAAAATAAACCGCCCAACAAAATTCGGCGGCTCAATCGAGTTCCAAAGCTACCAAGAACTGGAGAAAGCTTACGCGCACAGCGATTTGCACCCGCAAGACCTCAAAAACGCGGTAGCAGAAGAACTGTCCAAAATCCTCAAGCCTATCCGAAGATATTTTGAAATCAATAGCGAAGCAAGAGAATGCCTAAATTCTATGAAAGAGGCTCAAATAACAAGGTAAACGCATTGTCAACGCATCTCCAAGAGAAAGAGGAAAAAATTCAGCAAGTTTTGGAAGGCTTAGCTGAAGAATCCGCAAAAGGAACACCCATAATCGTTGAAGGCAAGAACGACATTGAAGCTTTAAGGGTTTTAGGTGTTGAAGGAAAAATAATATCTGCAAAGACTGGCGGAAAATCCATTCTCGACGTTATTTCTGAAGTAGAAAAAAGCACGGCGAAAGAAGTCATTATGCTATTAGATTTTGACAGGCGAGGAAAGGAATGGACAAAACGCTTAAAACAAAACCTAGAAAAAGCAAAAACAAAAATCAACATTACATTTTGGAGCAGACTATTAGCGCTTGTAGGCACAGAAATAAAAGACGTTGAAGGTTTAGCTACCTACATGGAAACCTTAAAGAGGAAGATTCACAATTCATAAAACTAATAAAGATCAAAGGTAAATAATCTCGTGAATTGAGAGCGCGATTCTCTCATCATGCGATTAAGGCTAACCATAACTAATCGGTTGGAGGTGGACACTTACGGGTTCATCACAAACGTTTACCATAAAGTACGTTATACACGCAAATTTCGAAATAGAAGGAGTAGTTGAAAAGCCAGACGTTATAGGAGCAGTTTTCGGTCAAACAGAAGGCCTTTTCGGACCAGAACTCGAACTAAGGGAACTGCAGAAATCAGGCAGAATTGGAAGAATAGAAATTGAACTGCATTCGAAACAGGATAGAACAACTGGCACCATCACTATTCCTACAAGCTTAGACAAGGTTTCCACAGCCCTCATTGCTGCAAGTATAGAAAGTATAAACAGGGTTGGACCATGCGCCGCAAAGGTAACACTCGAAAAAATTGAAGATGTCAGAGAAGCACGAAGAAAAATGATAATTGACAGAGCCAAAGAGATTCTCCACAAATGGACAATTGAATCCATGCCATCAGTGGATGAAGTTTTCAAAGAGGTTGCGGAAACACTGAAAATTGCAAAAGTTGAAAAGTATGGATCAGACGAATTGTCCGCTGGACCAGAAGTTACAGGTTCTAAGGAGATAATTGTTGTTGAGGGAAGGGCGGACGTAATAAACCTTATGCGGTGTGGAATGCTCAACGTGTTAGCCTTAGAAGGGGCAAAAGTTCCTGATACAATCAAAAAACTCTCCAAAGAAAAAGAGATAACAGCCTTTCTGGACGGGGACAGAGGTGGAGACCTAATCCTAAAGGAGCTTTTGCAAGTTACAGAAACAAAGTACATTGCTAGGGCGCCGAGAGGAAAAGAAGTTGAAGAACTAAATTGCAAAGAAATATTTGAAGCATTGGAAGCCAAAGTTCCAATGGAAGAACCATCCAAACCGAAAAGGGAGAAGCCGAAAATAGAGATTCCAAGTGAAATTGCTCAATTAATGAAAGGGTTGGAAGGTACTCTAGAGGCTGTTCTCCTAAATGAGAAGTTAGAACAGATGGAGCGGTTGCCAGTGAGCCAATTAGCCGAGAAACTTACGCAAATAGAAGGAGTGGACACAGTTGTCTTTGATGGGATTATAACGCAAAGAATTGTTGATGTGGCAAGCGAGAAAAACATCAAGAAAATAATCGCTTCGCGTATGTCGGAAGCAGTAAAGCCGTCATTAACAGTTCAACTACTGACATTTTCAGAAATTGCTGGAAGCTAACTTCCAAAAAAGTCTGTGAGCCTTCTAGTTTCTTTTTCCTCAACCTTCGAAGTCAACAATTGCTCTTCGGTTATACCAAAACTTTCGAGGATTCTGGCTGCAGCTGGCACAACTTGCTTTGACACGTAATATTCTATGTCAACTTCGTCGTATGAAGCAAACATGTAGGGTTTTACCCTTTCGTAAAGGCGTCCAGTTCCAGCCACCGCCACATAGCCTATTTTGTCGCCTACTGCAAGCTTCCAGCCCTTCTCCATCAGCATTTTTGCAGCCTCCACGTGAGAAGCCTTAACCTCATACTCCTCAACAGGCTTAGTCAGCGTCTTCCAAATTATAAGGTCACGGTAGGGAACACGCCTTTGCCGTAGCTCATAGATAAATTGCTGCACGAATCTAGCAGCCTTCTTTGGAGCCTGCTCCTTCAAAATGATTTCTAAAACTTTCCTCTGCACTTTTTTAGCTACAACTGCCCAGTCTCCACGGATAACCTCTAATCCAACGATGTCAAACTGCCCGTCTGGCAAAAGTCCAGCATAGCGTTTTTTTGCTTCTGTGAAGAAGATTCGCACATAAACCTTGTCCGGCTTAATTTCTAACCCTAGTTTTTCTTCGATTTCCTTCGAGAGTTTTTCAATTCTTTCTGTTTCATGTTTTAGAAATATGCTGTCCGTATCGCCATAAACAACCTTTAACCCGGCTTTTTCAGCCATTTTGATTGCATTAAGTATCGTGTGTCTTCCCCAGGCCGTGGCTGCTTCGGCTACTGGTTTTATGTACCATCTCGCTCCTATCCACCCAGCATAGCCGTAAGAGGCATTGGTTATTACCTTTACAGCCTTTTGGCGGGCATCTAAAACGCGATACTCCACGTTTTCTGGAGAAATCTTTTTCATTCGTGAACGAATTTCTTCTCGCACATTAATGAGGTAAGATAAAACTTCCTTATAGAAGCCTACAGGTTCTTTTCGGAATCTATGCCTAACTTCAGGCGCTTCATAAACTCCGCACGGAGGTACAGGTTCTTTTGGCGGCACGTAAGTGTCTGGAGACAGGTTGTATGTTATCATAATGTTGGGGTACATGGACTTAAAATCTAAGACTGCGATGTTTTCGTGCAGTCCAGATTCTGGTTTCAGCACTATGGCGCCTACGTATGGTCTGTAGGGCTGTTCAATTCTTTTTGGTACAAGTTCGCCTATTTTTTGGGCGTGTTTTATTAGGAACCATTCAACTCTAAAGCCTACAGCCGCTGTTCCCACATGGTCCAGTGGTAAACTCACAAGGTTTGAAAGCTGCATGGCGAAGTCTAAAATGGCTTCAGCTATTCCCATGACACAATGGGTATTTTCTAAAGAAAACTTTTTCAGAATTTCGCGTTTATTTTTATCATCCCAGTAATCTGCAAAGTCTACGTCCTCAATTATTGTGCGGTTTTCAATTTTCATCACGCCCAAATAATCCGCCAGATTCTCCAAAGTCTTAACCTTGACTTCTGGAAACTCTCCAGCAAAATCGAAGAGGTCTATGTTGGTTCTTCCAGTTATTGAAACGTGGCCATAGACGCTTGTGTGAGGTTCGGTTCCAGCTCTATCAACATGTAGTCGTAATCCGAGCTTCTCGCATCTTTCGTTGAGGTATGGCCAGTCTTGCCCGTTTACGCCATAGCCAACAATGATGTCTGGATCAGATTTTTGCACATAGTTTATGAAGGCTTCTAGGACGGGCTTGTCGTTTTTGTCTTCGTCCGCCAAGAACTGTTTTTTTTCGCCACGATTAGTTGCAACCGAGATTATGATTACTGGGTTTCTGTCTGGTTTGGGTGAGCCTTCTTTGCTGTGGTATATTGTTGAAAAGCCCAAAATTTTCAGTTGTGGCGCTTCAGCCTTTTCAAGAAGTTTTGGATAGGATTTTGCCGTGTAAACTTTGTCAACTTGAACGCCTCTAGTGTTTTTCTCTTCAGTTGCTTCTATTTCGTGCCATCCGCACGGAAGAACGTTGTTGTCGATTAGATAGCGCATAGAGTATCGAATGTCATCTTCGAGGCAGTCTTTTACTCCTTCGAGCTTTCGAAAAGTCTTTGCATATTTCTGTATCACATCTGGGTCTTTGCAGTAAACTTTTATGGTTTTTACTGGTTTTCCGAAAAATTTGCGTTCAACAACTTCAAGCTTCACAATGAAAGGATTTTGCTCTTTCCTTATTTCTTCAATAATCTTCGCTGGATCTGCACCTTCTTCAACTACAGCATAAAAGTAATCAACAAAGTTTCTGTCAATAATGAGCACTCTTTTTCCAGAATCTTCAATGCCCCAAAGCCAAACTTCAGAGATATTATTCTTAACCTCATAGTTCACGTCTAAAAGCCAAAATGTAATCTTCATGGCTTATCGCCTTCGACGATGAATAGTGAAGAACAGCCACTTTTAACATTTTTTAATAAGTGAAAGTTGATTATTGAGTGATGCAATGCTAATGAAAGAGGCTAAAGATTTTGAAAATCTTGGAAATGAATCTAAAAAAGGGTTTTGTGAAGGTTATTCCAGAAAATTTCGATGATTTATGGCATTTATACAATGTAATTTACAAAAATGATGAGGTTTACGCTTACACATCGCGGGAAATAAAGCCTGATGAAGAATATGCGAGACCCAGACGCGGCAAAAGAGTCCCAGTTTTTCTAGGAATAACTGTTGAAAATGTTACTTGGGACAAGCTTTTAGGCAGGCTTAGAATTCATGGGACCATTTGTGAAGCGCCTGAAATTGTTCCCACTGGTGCGCATCACACGCTCAACATTGCCTTAAACACACCAGTAACAATAGTGAAGGATAAATGGGCTAAACATCACATCGAAAGGCTAGAAAGAGCGAGCAAAGCATCTGAAAAACCCATAATAATAGTTGCAATAGACGATGAGGGCTATGCAATAGCCACAACAGCCCAATACGGCGTCGAAATTAAAGCAGAAGAGAGCATAAAGCTTCCAGGAAAGCTAGAAGCAGAAAAAAGAACCACAGCCATAAAAGAATACTTCCAAAAAGCATTGAGCACCTTGCGTCAAATCTGGATGGCAGCGCACAGGCCTATAGTAATTATTGGCGTAGGCTTTGTAAAAGGGGATTTTGCAAAATTCCTAGAAAGCGAGGCCACGGATGTTGCCAAATCCGTTGTGGACGTGAAAGGCGTTAACAACGGCGGTGTCGCTGGAATTTATGAAGCATTGCGTTCCGGTGTATTGCTAAAAGCCATGAAGCATCAACGTATTGTTGAAGAAGCAGAAATTATAGAGGAAGTTTTGAAAAGGCTTGGAAAAAGTGAACCCAACGTTACTTATGGAATGGAGGAAGTTGAAAGGGCAACGCAATTAGGCGCTGTTGAAAAGCTTGTTTTGGCGGACACGGCATTACGGGAAACTTCAGATGAAAAGCGATTGCTTCTTGAAAACTTGATGAAGAGTGTGGAGCAAAAGGGCGGAAACATAATTGTCGTGAGCACAGAACACGAAGCTGGTGAAAAACTAATAGCTTTGGGAGGAATAGCCGCCCTATTACGCTTCGCATTATACTAGCCTAGACACTTTTTAAACGTCTGCGAACCGCTGGATTCTGATCTGCAAGCCTTTTCAAAGCCATTTCAAAGTTTTCGCTGCTTGAAAGTTCTTTTTCTATGAAAACCCCCGTTCTGCCAACTTCATCCCTTCTTAAGAGGGCGTGAACACGATCTAAAACTGTTTCTACGGAGATTTCAAGCAGTTTAGCAACTTGATCCTCACATCCAACAATTGTGCTTTCCCTATGTCCCTTTTCTGTGGGTTCAATCAGCATTAACCGCTTATCCACTCCACAAACTCGCAAGCCTTCCCTCAAATTTTCGAGTGAGACTTCGCCGCCGAACTTGTAGAATTCACTTTCCACCTTACGCATCTTCATCAAAGGAAATGAAACGCTTGCATTCTCGTCTATCTCGATGTACGCCTTCATGGCGTATGTCGGCGTAGCCTGCACAACTAGTCGCCTATTAACTGGTATGCCCGCCTTTTCTAAGGCTGTTTCCACAAGGAAAGAAGACGGCTGAGATGGTATGAAAACATCTATGTCGCTTTTCTTGTTTACGTCTCCTCTTGCAATGCTGCCGTGCACTATGGATTCCAAATGAAAAACTTCCAAAGCCTCCATTATCCGCTCGGATTTCTGTCTAAATTCTTCAAGCAAATTCCAACGTTCAGCATCATAGAACACTTCTCGATGCTCCAAACGTCTCTCTGGTTTTTTAGCCATCACTTTGCCTCTTTCAAAAGACTATTGTATTTGGGTTTATTTTAGTAATTCCAGAAACAAGTTAAAAACGTGGGCAGTGAATGCGCACAAAAGTCTCTGTATGTAATGTTTGCAAACGCAGAGAAGCCTTCTTCTTTAGACCTTACTCTGGGGAAAAACTGTGCAGAAAATGTTTTGCCAAATCCATTGAAGAAAAGGTTAGGGCAACCATTGCCAAATATAAAATGCTCAAGTTTGATGATAAGATAGCGGTGGCTGTTTCAGGCGGAAAAGACAGCGTCAGTCTATTACGTATTTTAGCTAAGATGGAGCGTGGCTACCCAAAAACCTCGCTTGTGGCGGTTACAGTGGATGAGGGAATTAAGGGATATCGGGACGAAGCTCTAAAAATAGCAGCTGAAAACTGCCAAAAACTCGGTATAGAACATCATGTGGTCTCTTTCAAGGAACTCTATGGCTATAGGCTTGACGAAATTGTTAAAAGCCTAAAACAGAAAAGCGAAAGTGGATTGACGCCATGCGCCTACTGTGGTGTTCTAAGAAGAAAAGCCTTAAACATAGCCGCTAGAAGCCTCAAAACTGACAAACTCGCGACAGCCCATACGTTAGACGATGAGACGCAAACAATTCTTCTGAACATTTTTCATGGTGACGTTTTGCGTATAGCAAGGGAAAAGCCGGTCACAGATGAAGCGCATCCAAAACTTGTACAAAAGGTAAAGCCCTTCTGCGAAATCCCGGAAAAAGAAACTGCATTATACGCTTATGTTAGGAAAATAAAGTTTCAAAGCATGCCATGTCCATACGCTTCTGAAGCTTTGAGAAACGATGTTCGTATAATGCTTAACAGGATGGAAGAAAAGCATTCGGGAATAAAATTCACAATTTTCAAATCAATAGAGAAGATAAGACCTGCTTTAGAAGATGTTGCCCGCAAAGAAGGATTAAGGGAATGCAGTGAGTGTGGAGAACCAACTACTGAGAAAATATGCAAAACGTGTCAAATGCTCAGACAAGTAGGCTGATGGAACCGATATTCTAATAAATAGGAAAATTTGAAAACAAAAGGTAATGGATAATTTAGTTGCAATTCTTGCTTCAGTTACTGGAGTGAGCCTGATATCCTTTGTAGGAGTCATATTCGTCGGCTTTAAAGAGGAATCACTAAAACGTGTTATAATGGCTTTTGTAAGTTTTGCTTCAGGCACTCTCTTAGCAGGGGCATTAATCAATCTATTACCAGAAGCTCTAAGAGAAATTAAAGAACCAAGCACAGTGTTTTATTACGTTATCCTGGGCATTATGGTCTTTTTTGGAATAGAGAAGTTTCTCCATTGGCGGCACTGTCATGAAGAGACATGTCCAGTTCACGCGTTCGCATACCTTAATCTGGTCGGGGACGGAGTGCACAATTTTATTGATGGAATGTTAATAGCTGCCACGTTCATGGTTCGTTTTGACATAGGTGTAGCAACCACACTGGCAGTAGTTTTCCATGAGATTCCTCAGGAAATTGGTGACTTCGCAGTATGTATTTATGGAGGTTTAAGCAAGAAGAAAGCGTTGACATATAACTTCATTTCAGCCTTAACCGCGATTTTAGGCGCAATAATAACCTATTTTGTGACATATCTTCAGAACATCAATGTTTTACTCGTTCCGTTTGCAGCTGGTGGCTTCATTTACATTGCAACGACAGACCTTATGCCGGAGCTTCACAAGAAATCACATGCAGATGAGTCGGTGATTCAACTGGTAACCATTCTGGGTGGCATAGCGTTAATGGGTTATCTCACGGTTGCTTTTGGCGGCTAAGAATTTTTCTTTCTTGGGATAGCATCGCTTTTAAGCTTGCGCAAGATTTCTGATGCCTCGTAAGCATTTTTGGCAGATGCAACCTTTTTAACTTTTTCTACGAGAACTTTGGAGCCACAGTATGGACAAGTTCTGGTTTTCTGCTTAACCTTAGCCAGTAAAAACCCGCCACACTTGCCACACACAACTATTAGGAAGGACATATGACTTTGCCACCATCCGAAAACCTTTTCCCCACTCAACTAAATAACGCTTAATACAAGAGGAGAATAAATGAGCAGCGAAGAAAAGGCACAGACAAAACCGCCATCAGAATTGATAGAGTTGGCTATACGATATTTTAAGAAAGAAGGCTACAAGGTGGAGCGAGAAATGACAACCCTTGAAGGTTTTAGTGGAATTTCAAGGAAATTCGATTTAATAGTTCAGAAGGGACGCTTGGTGCAAGGGGTTTGGATAAGGGACTGGAATAGAACCATAGGCGTGAACGTTATAATAAACCTTGACAAGGCTTCTGAGGATGTAGGCCTATCAAATCCTATATTGATAGGTGAAAAGTTCAGTGACCATGCAAAGGCTTATGCAAACAGAAGGAAAATAATGTTGCTAACGAAACGGCAAACGGCTCTCAGTCTAAGGTAAAGAGATTAAATTTTTAGAAACTCCTCTAGCAAGCCTTCGCTTTCTAACTTGCCCAACCAGTCCACAATACCCACTTGGCATTCTTTATGTCCGCCTAGAACATCCAAAATTTCGCTAATAACTTCTTCCACGCTTTTACCAGTAACGTCTAACTCGCAGACTTTTCTCTCTCCATGAACGTTTAAGGCGTCAACCAAGCAAACGTCCAAAATCTCAGAAGCCAAATTCTCCCATAACTTGCGACCGGAAAAACCACACTGCTCTATAAACTTTCGCAGTTCAACAGGGTCACGTCTTAAAACAAAAACGTATGTTACAAGTTTTTTTGGGACAACGCTAACAGCGTAATGCCCATCAATAACAATATCATCTTGGTCGCAATCTCCAATGATTTCTCGGATTTTATGCCGCATTCGATTTTCATCAATAATTATAGAGTCTCGCTCCTCATCTTTCCCAGAAATAAGATTTTCACGCACAGCCAACTCGGTTAGATTCACATATAAAGCGTCTAGTTTGGAAGCGAGCAAGCGAGCAACCGAGGTTTTTCCAACGCAAGGTGTTCCCGTCACTAAAATAACGCGCCTAGACATAACTCAGCCATCCATCCTAATTTATAGCTATATATGCACCAAAATTCTTATTGCATACTCTTACGCATTATATTTTTGGGCTGGCGAGTTGGTGTGTGGCTTTCGAGCCTCGCAAAAGAGGCTTGAGGAAACTCCGCCCACAAGTAGAATTGCAACGTCCGCAAGGGTGTAAGGCGAGAGCCTTGGCTACGGAGCAGAAACGAAACGTCCATTCGGCAAGTGCCTATGAAGCATGCTAAGTTGTTGAGGATGCTGGATGCGAAACGGTGAAACGGCCGTCCTGCAAGTGGAAAGGGCAAACAGACGCTGATGAGGAATCTACCCAAGGCGCGGGTAGCCCGATTAGTCGGATGCCACAAAAAACAGAAGGCGGGTTACAACCAACACACCAGCCCAAATTTGCGGAATACCGCCCCATTCTAAACATACTCATACAAATGAAGAACGAAGGCAGAAGCGAATACAGCATAAGATTCGCAGACAAATCACTAACATACATCAGCCAACACGCAGACCTAAACCAACCCGAACAAGTCAAACAATTCATAGCAAACAAAAACGTATCCAACGGATACAAAAAGGGCTTGTGCATAGCATACAACAAATATTGTAAATACTACAAGATAGAATGGAAAATGCCCTTCTACACACCAGAAGCCAAAACGATAAAGATTCCAACCAAAGAAAAATTGGAAATGCTCATAGCAAGAGCTGGAAGAACATTATCAATCAAACTGTCAATCAGCAAAGAATGCGGATTAAGACCAATCGAACTACACAACCTAAAAGTCAAAGACATAGACCTAGACCAAAGAATCGTTTACCCAACCACAGCCAAACACGGCTCTGGAAGAGCATTAAAAATCTCTGAAAAACTACGAAACGCAATACAAGACCACATCAACAGAAGCAAACTGAACCCAAACGACAAACTATTCAAAGACACAGCAGACGGCTACGGAAAACACTACAGAGCAATGAGAAACAGCCTAGCCAAAAAACTAAACGACCCTTCACTAAGAACCATCAGACTATACGACTTCAGACACTACTACGCAACCACACTATACGCAAAAACAAGAGACATACTCTACGTCATGCGAGAAATGGGACACAAACAAATCAGAACCACAATGATTTACACGCAACTACTCAACCTCAATGAAGACGAATGGACATGTAAAACAGCCACCAACGTGGAAGAAGCAAAACAACTTATAGAAAACGGCTTTGAATACATCCAAGAAATAGACGGAATCCGACTATACAGAAAACGCAAATAGCAAAATCAAACCCTCAAATCCCCTTTTTTATCAAACAATCGTTTAGCGTAAGGCGTTCGCCTTACTTCTGCAACGTTCCAGAAGCCACAGCAAAGCAAGACCACTCAACTAAAAAACCGAAATACTCTCCAAACCACGATGAGCAAGCTCAGAATTAACAACCTCAAGCAAAAGCTTAAACCCCTCAGCAACTTCCAAATCACGCTTTTCATCAGCACCAATATCCCGCAAAATCTTAATACGAGCTAAAGTAAGAGCAAACGACATACCTTCTTCCATCAATTCCTTCAAAGACATATTAACAACATCTCTACGCAAACAAGCTAAAGTGCGTTCAAACGTGCACGGCAAACCATCACGAGGACATAAAGCATCAGATTCAGAGCTACCGCTACCACACTTAACCATACCCACCACCTTCTCTAATTTCAATCCAATTCGGCGAACCAGAACTATCACACGGTTCATCAGCAAAACACTTCACATAGTCAGGACTACCAATGTCCTTCACGATAACCCGTTCACCCACATGAGCAGACCGCACCATATCAGAACCGCACGCAGGACACTTAATTTCAGCCATCAACTTATCAGCATGAAAATTATTATTAGCAAGATTACCATGCCAAGTAACTACGTGGAAACGCTTAATACCAACCCTAATAGTAGCATGGTGCAACTGATAATGTAACGTTCCAAAAACAGTTTTACGTTGCCCTAAAACCTTCACAATCATCCTATCTTTAGCATACTCCCGCACTTGCCTACCCTTAAAACCGTTACACTCCGCACAATCTCCACGCTTATGCACACACGTTCTACACCTATTAAATCCCCCCTCAATAAAGCCAACCGCATGATAATGTGCACCCCAAACCAAGCACCTACGCTTCCTATCAATACGGTATCCATGAAAAATCATGCAACACCCCGTTACACCACGCACTTTTAAAGCGTGCCAAGCAATCTCCCGCATAGCCTCTTCCGACAAACCATAACATTCAGGCGGAATTGAAACCGACAAGTGCTCAATTTTGCCAAGACCACGCTTAACTCCTTCCAATAAACGACTTTCCCCATAACGAGCAAGCCGAACAGCCCAACCCCTAATGAAACATTTTGGGCAACTAGACTTATGACACCACATGTGATGATGAGCAACAGCAACCTTACCCGTATAATCCACATCCTTAACAACAACCCCCTTATGCTCTTCAACATTGTAACAAACATAATAACTTACCCACCTAGCACACGAGGGAGAAGACACTACGCCACGACCAACAGGCACATAATTTTCATGCCCCCTATCATCCACAGGCAACATCCAATACAAATTCTTTAAAATCTCCCTATTCAGTAAAACACGGTTCTCAATACCCCGAATCTGCATCTCCAGTCTAGGAATGTCAGAATCTAAGGTTGTCGCAACCATACAAACGCACCCCAAGAAAGCGGGAAACAAACATGCGATTTGTTCATAAACCTACATAGCACACAACTTCTATATAAAAGTATCGTTTACCACTACTACTACGACAATCAATTATCAAATGATACACTAATAACCTAATAACGTTAAAAACCATAATAGCATTAATAGTAAGCATCAAATAAGCCAAAAGCACAAATAAAACGTATCAAATAATACCAGCATAATAGCATAGCAAAAGACAACCATCCAGCCATACTCAGAATGATAGAATCAAGACCCTCAGCATAAAGATGGTTTTCCTTAGACCTTTCCACGAGAAAAGCATGACGAATGGTATATATCAAAATTTAACCTAACTCATAGGAGCTTGATCACTGCTATACTCTTTCACACCGTTGCCAGCTAAGAAGAAGCTTTCCGTCTGAAGCAAGTTTTCCAGAGAAATCTTTCCTGCCTCGTTTCGGATGAACATAAAAAGCATGTGTTTCATCACTATGTATGTCAACTTTAACGTAGCCTTTTATGTTATATATGCCTGTGGGGTTCCCAAAGACATTGTATTCAGGCACAACTTGTTCTAGGTGAAATGTTCCTAGCATCATTTTACAACCCTTGAATATGTTCTTGTCTTTACTATCCTCTAGGACCCTTCGCTCAACTATCCTTCTTATCTCCCTATCATCTAGAATTGGCATCCTGCATCTCCACAGGCTTACTTATCAACCTAAGTATTAAAATTTAACACTAGCGCCTAAACCGCCAATTCCATTGTTGCTCGTTATTCCTGTGGCGATTGCCCTCGCTTTGATTGTCTTATCAAAAAGATGACTTGTTTTAAAAGGAGAAAAACTGCTTTAACACAGACCGAGAAAGGCAAAATAAGAATGGGATAGAAAAACATGTAAACCCCTAAAAGACCGACAAAACTGAGGTTATAGTGAGAGGTAAGAGCAGGAAGAAAGAAAGCAAGAACAAAACCTATACCGATTGAAAATTTTAATGTTTGGTCTTTAATTTTTTGAGCAACGATAACACATATAATTATCGAAATGACCCATGTTAAGAACCAAGTTATTAGACCAGACACAAGCTCCGCAGACATTCATTATCACATATATGTATTAACAAAGAATCACTAAACTTTTTCGGTCAAACCTAAAGAGAAAAATGGCACCCTCAAAACGCTCAAAAACACGCCTTTCTTAAATTAAAATTTAACCGCAAACTACACAATCGTTACCTAGAACGCTTCAAGAATTAACCAACCATCCTTAAACTCCCAACGCCTCTTACGATAAGCAGACAGCTTAATCAACTGCTTCACAGGAACAGAATCAACCTTTGCCCCACCCTTATAGGGTTTAATATACAAATGAATTTTAGCCACACATTTCGCCCCCCGCACATCAATAGGCAAAACCAACATATAAAACTTCTGAAAGAAACCAAAATTAGCAAAACCCACGTTAAACGCTTAAATACAACCTCTCCCTATCTCTATCTGGAGAGAACAAAAATGCAAGACCAACAAAACCAAGCACAAGAAATAGAAACTACAAAGGATAATGACGGGTTACAACCAACACGCCAGCTCTAAGAAATAACAGCGCATGCTGGTGTTCTTTTTTCTCGTTCTTAAAGCTCCTTCCATCCCATCAACGGCGGCTCGATGCCCATCTGCCAAAGAAGCGCTATTAACTCGCCTCTATGATGCACTTCCTCTTCAAACACATGGATTAGAACATCTTCTGCTGTGATTTCAATGGTTTCATTCGCATCGTTTGTGACAGTGTATTTCTTATCGAGTCCCTCAATCGGTAATGAGTTGATGTAATCTCGCATCCGTGTTTCGACTTGCTCCATGTAGGCTCTGACATCTTGAAAGGTTTGGTATTCGTCGAATTTTTTGTTAGAATGAAGGTTTTCCTTCTGTAAAAAGTCCAGCCAATAATCTATTGCGCCCAAGGTATGGATGAATATGTTTCTAAGGGAGTGAAAGCTTGCTTCGCGATTCTTAACAAACTCGTCCCAAGGAAGTTTGGCAAGGGCTTCAAAATATCTGTGTCTCACTTTCTCATTGTATTCCAAGAGTTGCCTAACCTCAACCATTAATATCACCATCTCACAAGTGCATGCGTCAAGATTGTTTGTTTCATCTATATTAATCATTTCTTCCATCGCCTAAGCGTGCGACTAGTGCGCGTTAAGGACGTAGAAGGATCAATAGACATGGACAGAAAAAAGAATTTAATTGGTGATGTCTCTATCTTAGAATGTTATAATCAACTGGTCAGCTTGAATTGTTTATACCGACGTTAGCCATTCTTTGCGTTTCTCTACTTTTCCAGCTACAGCGTCTGCATAATATTCAGCTATACGCTTCGTTACAACTCCAGGATACTCTTTGCCCAAAGGCAAGTCATCTATGCTGGTTATTGGCGTGATCTCCCAACCAGTTCCACACAAGAAAGCCTCATCAGAAGCATAAAGCTCAACACGGGTAATATCCCTCACCTCGGCTGGAATGCCTAAATCTTCTGGTATTATTTTAAGAAGTGTTTCTCTTGTGACACTTTCAAGAATTGATGCACTCACAGGCGGAGTTATCACTTTTCCATTTCTCACCGTCATTATACTGGCGCCTGTTCCCTCACTAACAAAACCCCTATTATCCAAAAATATTGCGCCATCATAACCCAGCCTCTCAGCTTCACGCATGGCTAAAGCAGAATTACCATAATTCGCCCAAGCCTTCGCCTGTGGAGGAAGCGCATCAGAAGCGATGCGTCGCCAACTGCTAATCATAAACTTGCGCTCTTCAGAAAACCGTGGATTGTCTTTTCCTAGTACAGTCTCGAATGTCCAGACTGGAATGACTATATGAACCTCTTCAGGTGCTCCAGCCCTTGGCCAAATTCTGGGTTGAATGTAAACATTCGTGTCAAAGCCATTAGCCATAATAGTCTTCCTCGTAGCCTCCAAAAGCTCCTCCTTAGTATAAGGCATCTTCATCCCGCAGACTGCTGCAGACCGCCAAAGACGATCAACGTGAGGCTTCCATTGAAAAATATTCAGTCTCACCCTATTACTGACATCATTTTCTACGTAAGCCTTTATTCCCTCGAAAATGCTGAGATGAATAGGCTCCATAGCAGAGACAAGCGCCTTTTCAGTTTCGATGATCTCACCGTTCATCCAACAGAACTTTGCGCCGTGAAAGGCAACAGACATAAGGTAACAACCCGAATGAAACCTAACCTCGCAAGGATTTATGAGTTTTGATGCAAAACATGCTTGATTTCACCATGAATAGTAGGTATCCATTCTTGTCTGGGAAAAAGAGAGGATTTGCAGAAGACATCTCCATCACTGAACGAGTTAAAACCAATACGCCAGCCTGCTGAAGTTATATTCTGAATCTGACTTTGAAATATAGAGAATCAATACTCATAATTCATACGTCTTAAATGCCAAATTCATCAAAGGCATTTTTGGAAAAACAATGTCGTCGAGGAGTTGTTTAAAATTATGAGTAAAAAATATTATTGCGTCATAGAAGTAAAAGTCCATGCTGGTCCAGAAAGTTGGAAGATAGTAGTAAATGACAAAATGAGACATACATTAGAAAAGCTTAAGGTCGCAGTGGAAGAACTAGAGGGCAGAGTCTTCATAAGATACTAATAAAATAGCTTAGTTTATATAGAATTTCTTTTGCGTGCTTAAGGCAGTAATGCTGATATAATAAACCATATCCCAAACCCTGTTAAAACCATGAAACAAAAGCCGAATATTATTTTCTGTACTCTTTTAGTCCAGAACCGTCTCGACTTAAAAACAGTGACGGAAACAAACGTATTCCAGAGAAGATCACAGAGCCAATGTACTATAGCAAAAATCAAGAAACCAGCGAATCCGAAGATTGTGGCATTCATTATTAGGACTGCGCCAACTGTTGCCCACCATAAAAGAAAATAAGGATTGGCGCCGGTTGTGACAATTCCAGCAACAAGTGCACTATGCTTAACTTTTTCATATTCTTCGTTGGTTTTCTTTTCAGTTTTAACCATTCGGAAACCCATGTATACCATGATCAAGCCGCCAATCAATCCGATAATTTTTTGGGTTAAGTTTGAAGCGAGAAATTGAGCAAAACCGAAATAGATGAGAAACATCAAGAGGAACTCTATTATCCCATGTCCAAAAGAAACCAGAACGCCGGCAGTCTTGTCTTTAAGTGCTTTTGCAACTGTTACGGCAAATAAGGGTCCGGGCGTCATCACTCCCGATAATGATATGAAAACCACTGAAAGCAAGAAAAAGTAGAAATCCGTGATTACTTCCATCTCATTCACTTATCTTCTCGACTTCGCCATACGTTCATAACTCAATAGTATTACAGAGAAAGAATTTTCTCTTGAGCTGCTGTCAATCCTGCTCCATGACTAAAGCGGTACCCCAAATTCTTTAACGTAGTTTCTATGGCTCCTATTGTAGACAACATGTCATTTTGGCTCACATTTCCCATATGACCAACCCTAAAACCTTTCCCCTTTAAAGGTCCCAAAGTTGAAGCAACAATAATTCCGCGCCTCTTCATTTCACTTCGAAACGCGGCGTCTTCAATGTTCTCCGGATAGTAAGCAGCCGTAACAGTGTCAGCCACGCATTCTCTGTCTGCTACTAGCTTAATATTCAGCGCGTCCATCGCATCTCTAAAGGCTTCAGCAAGAATATGATGCCTTCTAAATCTTTGCTCTAATCCTTCGCTGAGCAGTATTTTCAATGCTTCAAAGAGGGCATAAATCATGTTAACCGCCGGTGTGGCAAAATACTGTGACGGATCTCTTATAACAGGTAACCAATTTCTGAAGTCGCCGTACCAGAAGTTCACTGAGCTTTTCCTCTTCTCCAAAAACTTCAAAACCTTATCGCTTACGGAGAGCAGAGCTAGGCCCGGTGGAACACCTATGCATTTTTGGGATCCGGACGCACAAATGTCTATGTTCCAGTCATCAACTCGAACTTCCATCCCGCCGAGCGAACAAACTGTGTCAATGATGTAGAATGCATTGCTGTATTCTTTGACAATTTCGCCTATTTCCTTAATTGGATTCGTTACCCCTGTTGAAGTCTCCACATGGGTAACTGTAACAGCCTTATAGTCGCCTTTCTTCAGAACGTCTTTAACATCTTCTGATTTTATGGACTTACCCCAAGGAACCTCTAAAACCTCCGGTATCGCTCCATGGCTTTTTGATATTTTAACGAAATACTGGCCAAAAAAACCAGCCGCAGTATTTAGAATTTTGTCTCCGGGTTCTATTATGTTAGCAATAGCTATTTCCAGAGCTAATGTCCCTGATCCTGCAATGACAAAAACTTCATTGTCGGTCATGAAAACCTTCTTCAAGTCCCTTAGAGACTCTTTAAAGATTTTTACAAACTCCGAACTTGTATGCGATAATGTTGGCTTACTCAGGGCGCGCAGGACTGCGGGGTCCACGTTTGTGGGACCCGGGATCATGAGAAGCTCCCTTTCGCTCATTTGAATACACCATTCATACTCTTGTCTAGTTCGGCGAACCTCTTTATATTTTTGTGTTTCGACCTTCTGCTAGAGTAGCGAATTACTAAATTAGTGAGAAGCGACATTCGGCAACCAGTAGAACTATATTTACGTCCATCTTTAAAATTAATTGGAAGTGTTTTCGAGTGCATGTTAAAGTTCAAAACTTTGGATTTTGGCGGAAGCTAAAGGATTTCTTGCTCGGAGCAACTATATATAGTACAATAAAAGATCTCAAAGAGAAGAGGATAGTTACCGAGTATGGGTTAATGCTGGTGGTGTTTGGGGACATGCTCGGATACCCTCTCCCTCTTTATTATCGGTTTAAACTTCTGCCTTTCTGGCTACCGATGTTTGATGCATGGAAGCATTACATGCTTAGAGAACGGGACATCACAGAAAAGTTGGGAGAATAATGAGAATAACATTTTTATCTTGAAAGTGTTCTTTAGATTCTAAGTGAAAATTATGGCTAAAAAAGAGAAAGAAGGAGAAAAAAAGGAAAGCGAAGTGAAAAAAGCAACAAAAGGTTTAGTTTATGGTATGGCTATGCATGGTATGGTAAGCTACGCCTTGAAGACAAGGATGCACCTAGAGAATCTTTTCATGCTTATTACCATGGGCGACATGCTCGGTGTCCCGGTGCTGCCACCATATTATTGTTTAAGGCTTTTGCCATATTGTGTGCCACACATAAAAACATGGAAAAGAACACTGTTGAGAGAACGCGACGTTACTGACTCAATATTCGCTTAACGGAGGCCCTGTACAAACTTGGCAACAGCCTTATCGATAGGACAATATATTAAAACTCATTCAAACGTGAAATACATACTCTTCGGTGGTAAAGGAGGGCTTGGTAAGACAACTTTGTCTGCCGCAACTGCTTTCTGGCTTGCAAAAAGTGGTAAAAAAGTGGTTGTTTTTTCCACTGATCCCCAAGCAAGTCTTACAGACATTTTTGAGAGAAACATTTTCGGGAAGGGAGAAGTGGAAATTGCCCCTAACCTCTTTGCACTGGAAATCGATGCGGACAAGAGGATAGCTGATTATCAGCAAGAGATTCGGAAGAAAATCACAGAAATGTATGGAGAAGTGCCAAAAGAGGCAGATGATTACATTCAATCGGCAGCGGCTGAGCCGGCTATGGCTGAGTCAGCAACATTTGATGCCATGGTTGAGTTGATGACTGGAGGCGCTTACGATTATTACATTTTTGACATGATGCCCCATGGACATGCCATACGCTTTCTTAGTATGTCGGAAATACTTGACGCATGGGTTAACAAAATCGTTGAAACTAGAAAAAAAGCAGCTGAATATGGTGATGTGGCGTCGGTTATGAGTGGAAAAGGTGGACTGGCTCAAGAAGACAAGATTTTGGAAGAGTTGGAGTTCATAAAGTCAAGACTGGGATTCGTTAGCAACATGATGAGGGATGAAGAGCACGCTGCCTTCTTCTATGTTCTCATACCCGAACTTATGCCCATACTTGACACTAGAAAGGCACTAGAAATGTTTAGGGCTTTCACTATACCCTTAAGCGGTGTGATAATAAATCAGGTTTACCCTGCAGATTTGCTAAAACAGAAAAACGTTCCGTCCTTTTTGAAAAACAAAATATCCACGCAACAGAAGCATTTGAAAACTATTCAGGCAGAGTTCGGACCGTTGATTCGTGGAGTCGTACCAATGTTCGATCGAGAACCCAAAGGGCTTAAAATGATTCCTGAAGTGGCTAAAACATTGTTTAAAGAAGGGCTTTTGTCATGAGTCTAAACTTTGGAGAATTTATCTCTTCTAAACCCCAGTTGAAGTACATGTTTTTTGGAGGAAAGGGTGGGGTAGGCAAAACAATCGTTGCGGCTGGAGCTGCCTATTATTTGGCGGAGAAAATGAGGAAGAAAACGTTGATTTCATCCACGAACCCTGTTCACAGTTTATCTAGCGCTTTTGGGCAAGACATTTTGGGCAAAGGTATACAGAAGATTAAGGGTGCGACAAATCTTTTTGCAGTGGAGATTGATGTATCGGAGACAATTAAGAGATATAAAAATGAAATACGTGAAAAGATATTAACGTTTTTAAAGTATGCAGACATCCCACTAGACCCCGAGTCCTTTGTGGACATAGCTACGACAAATCCTGCCTTTGAAGAATCCGCAATGTTCGACGATATGATAAACCTCATACTCAAGGCTGATTTTGACGCCTACATTTTCGACACTGCACCAGTCGCTCACACCTATCGCCTCTTAGGAATGTCGAAGATTTATGATCTATGGTTGCATAAAATGGTTAAGAGCCGAGAGGAAGCATTGTCACTTCGTGTCAAATTGTCGTTCCGGAAGGAAAAGATACTAAAAGAGATTAAGAAAGATCCTATGCTTGCTAGCCTCTTAAGCACAAGAGAGCAAACTGAGAGAGGACGCAAACTATTAACAGATAAGGAGAAGACCGCCTTCTTCTTCGTCACCTTGCCGCTTTCTCTTCCGATTGCGGTGATTGAACGGTTCATCGGTTGGGTTAAAGCCTTTGATATTCCCACCGGCGGGGTTATAGTGAATGAAGTTCTTCCGAAAGAGGAGTTTGACCTAAAGAACGCCACATCCTACATAGTCAACAAGATCCAAGAGCAAGACTATTACTTAAAAATTATTCACAACAAGTTTCCTGGAATAGTTCGTGGTTACGTTCCGCTGTATGAAACTGAAGTTGCTAGTTTGGACATGATTGCCCGAGTTGCTGAAGCGTTGGGTAAAAAATAAAAAGGGGAAGTTAAGCTTAAGCAGTTGTTTTCTCTGGCTTTGCTCTCAGTCTCTTAAAGGCTTTGGCTCCCTCATAGCACATGAAAAGCCCAAGGATCAATAAGAAGATATTTACGGCAGCCGCGATTCCGGCCCCTACCTTTGTAGGATCTGCGACGTATTTCGTAATTCCGTCGTAGGATAGATATGCGAGCGCCGACAGGGTTGTCACTAGCATGAAAAGCATCGGAATCACCGTGTATAGTGTCGGACGCTTCTCTCTTGTAAGCCATAAAGATACGATCATTAGTGCCAGTCCAGCCATAAGCTGGTTAGCTCCGCCGAATGTGACCCAGATGTAGCTAAACGCGGCGCCGGTGTGTGGACTTGTTAGTATGTAGACGATTATACATACTAGGATGGCGCTCACATACTTGTTCTTGAATACCCCGCCAAATCGGGGTCCAGACAAATCAGACAGCACTAGTCGAGTAATCCTAAGTCCAATGTGCATGATTGTGATTGCGAGTATGATAACCATCACAGCTGCCAATGCATTTCCAACCTCCACAGGTATTCCAAGATATCCTAGTAGCGTGGATCCGCCTACAACAAACTTGTCAGCTGGATAAACCTTGCCTGCCAATTGAGCTGGAGTTAAAATTGCCACCGCAGTCAAAGATACAAGCGCCAAGATTCCTTCAGCCAACATTGCGCCACCGCCGATAAAGTGGGCATCTGGCTCGCTGTCCAGCTGCTTTGATGAAACTGAGGAGCCTATTAAACTGTGCCAGCCTGATATTGCTCCACAAGCTATTGTCACAAACATCATAGGCCATAACGGGCCAGACGCTGCCTTCGATAGATCATAGAATACCGTCGTCATTGAAGCTTGATAGTTCGGAGCCCCAACGAAGGCACCTATGATCATGCCTATGATGCCAGCGTATACAAGATAGAAGGAAAGATAATTGATAGGTTGTATGAAAACCCAAATCGGTAATACAGCTCCAAGGAAACAGAAAAGCAATGTCATGAATATCCAGAAGTCACGAGCGATCGGAAACGCTCCAGTAGCAGAAAGCGGAACTGAATAGGGTAGCGCCATTCCAATCCAAATCCCTAAGAACATTATTATTACAGCGATTATTGTTGTGTAGACAATGTTCACCTTAAGCTTGTATGTCGCATAGCCTGATAAAATGCCTACTATGGCCACAATGAGCACTGGTACTGGACTAACAGGATAAGCTGGAAATACTTGTGTAGCAACTATGTTGCAGAACGATGAAAGGATCAAGATGACATACCAAAGGATGTACCACAATAAAATCGTCCGAGCCCTTGGCGAAATTAACTCATAAGTTATGGGTCCGAAGGATGCGCCTTCAGATCTTGCTGACACCATTAAGCTTCCATAGTCGTGGATCCAGCCAATGAAAACTGTTCCAAACAAAATCCAGAGAATACCTGGAAGCCACCCCCATTGAAGCGCTACAATTGGTCCGACTACAGGTCCCAAGGCAGCGATGCTTTTCCACTGGAAACCAAAGAGAACATATTTGTTTGATGGGAAAAACTCTACGCCGTCCATGTACGTGTGTGATGGTGTTTCTCGCTTAGGGTCGGACATTATGACATTTTTAGCGAACCACTTCACATATCCCCAGTAGGCGATTGCATAGAGTATTATGCCAAGCAAAATGACAATTACTGGAAGCATGGCTTTTCCTCGAAAACCATAGTTTATAAATATCTTAATATAAAACTTGCTATAGCTACAAAACATAGCGAACCCGTTAAGGCCGAGTGAAGGAGCTTTAAAATGTACGAATTTACCGCAATCTTTCTTCTCGCCTTGCTCTTCATAATAGTGTACTTCGTTGGAATGCGTCGAAACAGAAAAATTGCAGTCAAATACGCGAAAGCTGTAAAGGATTATATGTCTCCGCGAAGCGAGTTCGTAGGCTTCCGCCCGTACAGCCGTGGAGGATTCAGGACTTTATGCAAACTTAAGGAAAAGGAGGCTTTCACACAAATTGAGATGGCTGTAAGCCTTGTTGACCGCGAGAACTTGATGCATTATCCCCTCTCTTTATTAACGAAGGATCGCGACCGCCTTGCATGCTGGGGTTTTCTTAAAGACTCTATACCCTTTGACCTAGAAATTTTTTCAAATTCAGATGAAAAGGTGTGCCAAAAAATGGCTTCGGAGAAAAACCTCAAAGAGATAACTGTAAAGAATGCGTTGGGCGCGTCCTTCGCTGTTATGGCGTCGAATCAAAATTCTGCAGATAGATTTCTATCCAATCGTAAACTAGAAAAGTGTGTTTTGGAAGCGAAGGATTCTGTCAAACGTCTTTCCTTAAGCAGTAAGGATTCGCGGATATATTTAATCGGTGAATTACAAGAAGATTCCTCCATAAAATCACTTGTAGACATTCTTATGTGCTGCGGAGAGCAATGTAGAAAAATTTAACTGTGAGACGTCGTCAAAATTTACATTCTAATTTTTATGTCTCGATGAAGTGTTTCTGTAACTCTACAACAGCTGCGCTATCTTTGGCTTTTGCATAACTTTCAAGCCTTTCCTGGTTTATCTCTATAAAAGTGTGTCCCCACTTGAAAATCGAGAGCAATCTAGCAGCTTCTTCATTAAATCCAGCGATATAAAGGGCAGCAACCAAAGCCTCCACCGTAGTAAGTTTTGTTGGCTTGCCGAAATTGACAGGGTTGCCCGCTATTAGAAATGGAAGGCAGCGAGACGTTCCTCTCGCATGTTTTATCAAAACTTCTTCAGCGTGCTCCCAACTGCAGTCCAAAGCAGCTAACCCGAAACTTTCAATACGTTGCCTATCCGCTGGTGAAAACGCAATCTGTGAGAAAGGGTTAAGCACAACAGCTCTTTTCGGCAAAAACTTCATTTGATGTACTAAGCGAACCAGTCCATGACGTTTTAGTTTTAATGCTGTGCATTTTTTAGGATCGCACTGTCTAGCATGGTAAATAATGATTTTAACCTGTTTTTGCACCTGTTCTTCGCACCTTCAGGTGGCTCATAGGATCGTTTAGGACTTGCGGAATCCAATTGATTAGGTCTGTGGGAACCATGTGGTAGCCTTTTTCTTCGAAAACGAAGTCTCCAGCAGCGCCATTAACAAAGGCTCCGGCAACAGCAGCTT
>Ga0315312_1000288_pt1 | contig 71715 bp, 59 predicted proteins | sample TDP7_MG_FD_203629 | JGI IMG/M metagenome (GOLD analysis project Ga0315312, IMG submission 203629) | Freshwater sediment microbial communities from Lake Towuti, South Sulawesi, Indonesia - TDP7 | ecosystem: Environmental > Aquatic > Freshwater > Lake > Sediment | place: Indonesia: South Sulawesi... | reverse complement strand
GTTAATTAACCTCGGCCTCTGGGCCGAGGGTCTGGTTGACAAAACGTGGCTTATTGGTCTGGACGTGGCACGGGCTTCCAGCCCGTGAAATCACGGCCAAGATGGCCGTGCCACAGCGCGGGCACGGTGGAAGTTGACGAAAGCTATATTGGAGGCGAGAAACCAGGAAAACGTGGTCGAGGGGCAGAAGGCAAACCTGCTTGCCGGCAGGCAGGTCGTTGGTGCTTATTGATGCACAAGAAGATGGAACACAAGTAGGACAGATTCGGCTCTGCTCCGCGAGCCTGCGTAGCGCTTCGCAGAGCAGGCTTGGCCGTGTGCAAGATGCTTCCGCCGAGAGTCTGGAACCCGCAATCGTGGAGGCCCCCACAGAAGACGGATGACGGAACCCAGATTTCTGTTCTCTGTCTTCTGTTTTCTTTCAACTGCCAAAATGGCACAATAAATCGACAACCAACAAGCAAACCGCACTATTTAGCCCCCAAATTTATTTGGTGGTTTTTCCTAACCTCTTAATATTCAGTACATTAAAAGAGTCTGCCGTGTCAGATTCCATGTCTGGCACGCCTTTTGCAACTTACGTCCAAGAATGGTCTCGCATGAATGTGAAACATAATAAAAGCGAAAGGATGTAAGATGGCCAAAACCATTGGAATAGATTTGGGGACAACATTTTCGGTAGTTGCGGTGATGGAAGGCACGGCGCCGAAAACCTTGATTAATGCTTCCGGTTCTCGCCTGACGCCTTCGGTGGTCGGTTTTACAGAGAAAGGTGAACGGCTGGTCGGCCAGATCGCCAAGCATCAACAGATAACCAATCCTGAAAACACTGTTTACTCCATCAAGCGTTTTATGGGGCGTCGGCATGGTGAAGTCGCCTCAGAAGAAAAGCTGGTTCCTTATAAAATTGTCGGCGGCGCAGACGAACTGGTAAAGGTCTGTGTCCGGGGCAAGGATTATACCCCGCCCGAGATATCGGCGATGATTTTACAGGACCTGAAAAAGACCGCTGAGGATTACCTGGGCGAAAAAGTTACCGACGCCGTTATCACCGTCCCAGCCTACTTCAATGACTCCCAGCGACAGGCAACCAAAGACGCAGGTGCCATAGCAGGGCTAAATGTTCGAAGGATTATAAATGAGCCAACCGCCTCAGCCCTTGCCTACGGCGTGGAAAAAAGAAAGAACGAAAAGGTCGCAGTATTTGACTTTGGTGGCGGCACATTCGATATCTCCGTCCTGGATATAGGTGGATTTGGAGAGGAAGGCGGCGTCCTGGAGGTATTAAGCACCAACGGAGACACGCATCTGGGAGGAGACGACCTGGACGCAGTGCTTATAAATTACATAGCTGATGAGTTCAAAAAGAAAGAGGGCATCGACCTACGAAAAGACCCGATGGCGCACCAGCGGCTCAAAGAGGCTGCTGAAAAGGCAAAGTGTGAACTGAGCACGCAACTGGAAGCTACCATCAATCTGCCGTTCATCACCGCTGACGCTTCGGGGCCCAAACATCTGCAGATGACCATTACCCGCAGCAAGTTCGAGTCACTATGCGACCATGTTTTCGAACAGCTCAAAGCCCCCTGTTATAGAGCGATGGAGGATGCCAAGCTTGAGCCTAAAAACATAACCGAGGTGCTGCTGGTTGGCGGCTCGACCAGAATCCCCAAGGTTCAGAAGATCGCCAAAGAGCTCTTCGACAAAGAACCGAACAAGAGCCTTAATCCGGATGAGGTGGTTGCGCTGGGCGCTGCTATCCAGGCTGCGGTCTTGGCCGGCGACACAGGGGTAAAAGATATCCTGCTGCTGGATGTAACACCACTGTCACTTGGCGTTGAAACGCTCGGCGGCGTTATGACAAAACTGATCGAGCGCAATACTACGATTCCAACCAGCAAAAGAGAGATTTTCTCCACCGCCGCTGATAGCCAGACCACCGTCGACATCCATGTGTTGCAGGGCGAAAGAGAATTTGCCCGCGACAACCGTACGCTCGGCAGGTTTCAGCTTACCGATATCCCGCCGGCCCCCAGAGGTATTCCGCAGATCGAGGTGGCATTTGACATTGACGCCAACGGCATCCTGAACGTATCGGCTAAGGACCTCGGCACCGGAAAGCAGCAGTCCATTGTGATTAAGTCAAGCTCGGGCCTGAGCGACCAAGAGATCAAGAGAATGACCAAAGAAGCCGAGCTCCACGCCGAAGAAGACAAGAAAAAAAGAGAGGTTGTTGATCTGAAGAACCAGGCTGACCAGTTGATTTACTCCACCGAAAAGACTCTCAAAGAGCACGGTGATAAGGTCTCCGGTAGTACGCGCGGCAACATCGAAAGCGCGGTAAACAACCTTAAAGAAGCAATCAAAGGTGACAGCGCTGAGGCGATAAGAAGAGCTATTGATAATCTCAACACCGCCACTCAGGAATTGGGCAAAGCCCTGTACGAGGAGGCAGCCAAAAAACAGGCCGCTTCACGCAGCCGCGAGAAAGAACGCCCACCCGAAGGTGAGGTTAGAAGAAAAGGCGGCGAAGACGTAATCGACGCGGAGTTTGAAACCAAAGACTAAAAGAATGTAAAATTCAGAATGAAGAATTGAGAATTAAATTTTCTCCATTCTTAATTCTAAATTCCATAGGGGGGTTTCGTTATTTGCCTATACAGAAACGCGAGAATATCTGCTGCAGTATCTGCTCATCGAGCCGCCCAACGACGGTCTGGTAGATATCACAAATGCACTGATAGGCAGCACGCAGCAGCATTGCTGCGGCCTCGTCATTACCAGATTTCAGCCCATTGACTGCCTCGCCGATATTTTCTATCGCCTCGGCAACAGCCTGTCTGTGCCGGGCGGTCAGCAGAATCGACGACTGACGCTCGACCCCTGCCGCTGCAGGGGCAGGCTTGCCCCCGCGAAAGCGGGGGGACGATTGACAACTGACAATTGCCGTATCAATTGTCGCTCGCAAGCGATCAAGCCCGGCACCGATCTTCGCAGAGACACCTAAAAACTCGTTGCCGAACAATCCATTAAGCCTGGCCAGGCGCTCGGCCAGTTGCTGCTCCGCCAGCAAATCACACTTTGTTGCTACCAGCACCAGCCCGCTTGCGCGGGAATTTCGAATTTTTTGAAGGACGGTGATATCCTCAGCCCAATCTGCCTTCGACACATCCACACAGAATACCGCCACCGAGCTATTTCGCAGGGCCTGTATGGCCGCCTCTTGTGCCAACTCATCCAGGATATTATCCGCCTTAAGTATCAGCCCGGCGCAATCAAACAGAACACATCGGCAGTGCGCCAGTGAAAGCTCGCCGGTCAAGACGTCTCTGGTGGTCTTATGCCGGTGCGAGACGATGCTCCTGGCTGTGCCCAGCAGTTTATTCAGCAGAGTACTCTTGCCGGCATTCGTAGCACCGGCAATTCCTACCGCCGGCAAATCAAGTACCGACTCATAACTTATGCTGGCTGAAAGCAGCCGCTCAAGCTGCTGCTTTATTCCCGCAAGTCTGGCAATGGCATCTTTCCGGGTTATAAACTCTATATCCTCGCCGCTAAAGTCGATGCCTGCTTCGATCAAGCTCAGGAGGTCCATTATCGCAGATTGGGCCTGGGCAGTGGCTTCGGCTAATCGTCCGGCCAGGAGTTTTTCAGCCGCTGTTAGTTGATAAGTATTGGAGCTTACCACCACTTCGTTGACGGCCTCAGCCTGGGCCAGGTCGATTTTGCCCGCCAGATACGCTCGTGCGGTGAATTCGCCCGGCCCAGCCAAGCGGATCCGGGCAGTGGTAATCGGTGGGTGGGAGTCAGTGAGGGGCAATTGGTATTTAGCCCCCAAATTTATTTGGGGGTTTTCCGGTTTAGCCCCCAACTTTATGTTGGGGGTTTTGCCCCTGAGCAAGTTTTCCAGCAGAGCCTGAGTAACTGGCGTGCCGGCCTGGAGATGAATTTCGGCAACATCGTCGCCGGTATAAGAATAAGGGGCAAAAAATAGATATAGGACCGCATCGACTTTTAGCTCGTCATCAATAGCCACATTGCCAGGTATCACGCAGGTCTTTCGGCTGTGGATCGGAGGCTGAAAAATCCGCTGACAAATATCTATGGTTGCCGGCCCAGTTATGCGGACAATAGTCCGGCCTGCGTGTCCAGGCACGCCGGCAGGCGAACTCACTGCTACGATAGTGTCATTAAGATCATACATCGCTGTCAAAGTCAATCCTCGATGCTTGATGCTCGTCGAGTATCGAGAAACGGGAATCCAGTACGCGCCTTACTTAAAGCGGAAGAACGGCTTGGGCTTTTTCTTTTTGACCTTGCCGCCGGTCTTGGCTGTGGCAGATACCAAACCTTGTGCTTCCTGACGTTCTCTTTTCTCGATGTGCTTGCGGATAACGTGCTGCTCAATAACCCCAACAAAGGTGCTGGCCATGATATACAAATTCACTCCCGAGGCAACCTTATAAAACATCAACGGAAACAGTACAGGCAACATCACCGCCATCATTTTTTGCTGTTGAGCCATCTGCGGATTCGTAGATGCCGCTGGCTGGCTGGGCATCAATTTCTGCTGCAAATAGAACGCCACGCCCATAAGAATCGGCAAGAGATTCAGAGAATCCACCATTCCGAATAGCGGCAGTGCTACCGCCGGAAATCTAATCAACGCATCAGGAGCGGAAAGGTCGGTAATCCAGAAAGGCAAAAACGGCGCACCTCGCAGCTCAATGCTGGCGTAAATCGCGCTATATAACGCAATCCAAATAGGCATTTGCGCCATCATCGGCAGCATACCCATAATCGGGGTAGCACCGTGCTGCCTGTAAAGAGCCATCAACTGCTTATTCATCTCAGCCTTATTGTTGGCGTATTTTCTTTTGATCTCCTCGGTCAAGGGAGCGAGCTTACTCATTTTACTCATCGAAACCTGACTCTTTTTGGTCAAAGGATACAGAGCGATACGAACCAGGAACACCAATATGATAATTACCACGCCATAGTTGCCGATAAAGCCGTACATCCCTTTCATTACGGCCAGGATTGCGAAGGCCAATGGCCGGATAATGCTGGCCGGACAACAGCAGCACGGCATAAAATCGATAGTGTGGAAGAAACCCAACGCCCGATATAACTGATTCTTCTGAAAAAGCGTTCTATCTTTGGGGCCGACATACAACTGAAAGGCATAGCTTTTTTCGCTGCCGGCTTGGCCGGCCGGGGCAAGCGCAGTTAAGGCTATCTCCAGGTTCGCCCCTATCGTCTCATCGCCGCTATCGGCCCTTGCATCTCTATCGGGGTTGTAGAATCTGGCGGTTCGGTCCGCTATCCAGTCGCAGTAGTTCTGGCCCTGGTCAGGCACTGGTCTGAGTATGCCAGCGAAATACTTATTGGTAATTGCTGCCCACAAAAAATTATCAGGCGAATTATGCCCTATGCGGAGCATCCTTTTTGCATCTCTAAGATCGTCCTGGTTGCCGCTTCGCAGGGCGTTTTGATACCGCTCGGTGGCATCTTTCAGGCCCAGTTCGCCCTTGAATTTTCCAAAAAAAGAGCTCAAAATATCCTGGCTAGCGGAGACAACGCCTCCTTGCGATGTCACGAAACCGCCGACAACCTTTCGCACATCGCCTCGGTCGCCCTCTTTGGCTATTCCTGTCGGGCCAGCAAGATTAAAACGCACCTGCTGCTGGCTGCTACTGAGATTTTCGACAATCAGGCTACATTCAACAAGATAGCTGCCGACGGAGAGGTGGTAGGTCTTTTTCAGCTTCAGGATCGGCTGGCCGGCTGGATCGCTGATAAGCACCGCAAAACGAGCAGTCTGAGAGCCTTCCTCTGCCGTTTCGACATCGGAACTTTCCCAGCTCAGTTTATCCAGAGCGAATTGCCGGTTTTGTTGAACCAGTAGCAGTTCCGTGTTTGCCATTGACAGGATTTCGCTGCCGTCACTGAAGCGGACAGGATGCAGCAGCACTAATGGTTGTGGATTTTTATAGTTGCGGTCATCGAATTCGCTAAGCGTAGCATATCTTATAGCTGCACCTTTTGAGGTTAGCTCAGCTTGTAATTTAAAGCCCGTGTTGGGGTCTTTTGAGCCGATGGTGACGGTCCTTGCTGGGCCGCCGGTTGCAGAAAAATCCGTAAAATCAACCGCTTCCAAACGCTCGGCTCTCTGACTCGGCCCATTTGGCCCTGCTGGCACACCCTGGCCCGGCTTTTGTTGGAGGAGTATGCAGTGCTTGGCCGGCTCGACCCAGGCGCAGCCTGAGAGCTCAAACAGCCCGGACTGGACAACAAGCCATGCACAAGGCAGAGAAAAACAAACAACCACAAGTATTAATACAATCCTGCAATTCATCTTAAGTTTTTTAGAGCTTCTTCAAAAGAGTTAACCTTATCAAACAGGTTCAGCAACAAAAAACTCGTCAGGCAGAGCGTTGATAAGCCTTTCAAGCGCCTCTTCTGTCTGTGGTGGCGTCTGCAACTGTACTCTAACTAATGGCAAGAGATGATTATAAAGCTCGACCAGTGGTTGGTTGTGTCTAATCTGGATGAGTTTTACTCTTTTTTCCTTTGCCGTTTCAAAAACAGCAGACCGAGCCCCCAACTTATCGCAAATCACAATTCCGTGTTTTTCAACCCTGTTTATCTTATCTTCTATGACTTCTTGATTACTAGGTGCGACCAAACTTATATCTACCCTTATTCTTCCTCTTTTCGTTTCTACCTCCCCGTCGGACTCTCGACCAACCTCCAAATCCCTCTCAATGTTTATCCAAAAATCCTTGTTGAATCGCAAACCCAATAACGTCAACGCAACCTTAAGAAACGTTTTCTCAAGACTCTTACCGATCTTGGCTTTCTGAGAGCCTCGTATATTTAGCGTAGCCGAACCTGCCATCATAAGCAGCCATGCTTGGTCTTCCTTAAAATCATTTTCGAATTTAGACAAAAGTTCGTGGCAGTAACCAATTGTCTGGTGCAAAAAATCAGGAAAATCATCGCGAGATATATCGAGATTGTCGGCCGTCTTTTTAGTAAGCCCTAATAGCCAAAATATCAGATTCTTCTCTTCTTCTGATGACGTATCCCTTTTCAGAAGGTCCTCTAACATTTTCTGTTTCCAATGGCCCCCAAACTTCTTTTTTGCCTTCTCATAAATATGAGAAAGCCACGCGTAAGTAATGAACAGTTTCTCTTTAGTGTTCCGCTCGGTCAAAAGCCTATAGTTTTTCCCAAGAAGAAGACAAAGCGTAAGAGTCCTCATCCCCGTAGGAGAAAAAGGAGCTGTTAACTTGACATTCTCTTCCAGCAATTTCTGGTACTTATCTGTCTCCAAATCAATCGGCATTGTTAGTTTCTCTGAAGTTATCGTGAATTTCAAAATCTACTCTTGTCTTTTCTAAGAGATTATTTGCCAACACTTCTATATCATGCTTCATTACCCTAAAATATTTTACTTCGTTATCAATCAGTAGGAATCTTCTGCTCATCTCGAGAGCCACTATTCCAACTGTCCCAACGCCTGCAAACGGGTCTAACACCAAGTCATCCACAAACGAATAGTATCGAATCAGTTTTCTTATCAATTCTTTTGGAAAAACAGCCGGATGTTGTTTATGGTGCCCAGGCGGAATGTGCCAGACATTGGTGGTGTCATAATCACCAATTACTTTGGATTTCTGCACCAAGCCTTGATCGTAATGCCTCCTTATATTCCAATCAATCAATTTAGTAGTCGTTTTGCGATAAACTAACACATACTCCGTTACAGGAACAGGCTTATACTGTAATGGCCACCTATCTGCCCGGAACCTACGACCCCTACCCGTATTCCATCCAGCACCCTCCGGCTTTACCCATATAATGTCATCTATAAATTCAAATCCGACCGAGTCTATAATCCTGTGGACATCAAAGGGAAGGGGCATTCTTTTGCTTGCATTGCTTCTGGAAGTTCTTCTCACGAGGATCGGTGATACATTAATGACAAAAAACCTTCCTTCGGACAGAATAGCATGTACCCGGACAATTACCCTTCGTAGGAAGTCTAAGTATTCTTGATAATCCAGAAATTCCGAATATTGGGGTTTGGCATTATAATAAGGCGGAGAAGTTATAATAAGTTGCGCTGTATCCGGGGGGAATTCTTCCAACACAAGCTCGGCATCCCCCAGTATCACTTTATTCGGAATAGGTGCCGGGCGAAAAATTCCATCTACCCTCCCACTATGCTTTGCTCTTTTAGTTTTGACACCGCACTCTGCGTTTTTATCGTAGAATTTTCCTATCCGCGCTTTGAGTGTATTTATTCTGGTGTGTCCAACAACAGTTCCCTCTTTACTAATTTTTATCTCCCCAACCTCTCTTCCGTCACTTAAGGTCAGCGATACTCTCCAGACGCCGTATCGGTCATCTATTTCTGGCAAGCCAGTTGCGACCACCTCTCTGTAACCTGGCAAGCTCTCGTCCAGCCATTGGGCAGTTATACGCCTAGCATCTTTTACAGTTGTCACTTGCATTTCAAACCTTACATCTTAAAAACCAAATAACTCAACGACAAAAACTATTTCTCAAATCTCCTATCTTCCGTCGCGTAGGCGCTCGCCATGGAAATTGTCGAGCTGCTCAATCGCCTCAATCTTTTTTATTGTGGTTTCAAAATCGTATTCCAGCCGAACAAAATGCACCTTATTTTCAGCCACATAAACGTAGCTTGCGCGGTTGTCCCGGTCTCTGGGCTGGCCAACAGAACCAATATTGATAATCGCTCTCTCATGTTCGGTGATCGGATAGACGTTTCCCAGTTCATCAGGCAGATAGAAATCCGGCTCATCAAGAAATACGCCAGGCATATGTGTATGGCCGACAAAGCAAATATGACCGACCCGCTCAAAAAGAAGCCGAACCTTTGCAGGATTGGTATAAACATCGTCAGGAAAGATGTACTCATTAACCGGTCTTCTGGGCGAAGCGTGAACAAAGTCCATATTCATGGTGTTTGTTCCCAGTTCGCCTTTGACCCAACGGCGCATTGGCAGATTACCCAGGAAGCTCCACCACCTGCCGCTGCGGTTTCTATCCTGCTCGGTTTCCAGAACTTCGCGGGTCCAGAAGCTGGCCTGCTCAGCACCATAGTTAAAATTCGTCGGCTCATAAAAGACCGCGTAGTCGTGGTTGCCCAGCACACACCATTCAGTTCTGTCTATAATCAAGTCCAGGCATTCCTTGGGGTTCGGCCCATAGCCGATCACATCGCCCAGGCAGTAAATCGTCTTTATACCTCGCTTGTCGATGTCAGCCAGAACCGCTGTCAAGGCTTCCAGATTCGAATGTATATCACTTAGAACCGCAAACATAAGCTACCTTAATAGCAAAAATATCGCAGAAATGCCAGCAAAAATACCCCCGCAATAAACTTGTCCTGAGCAAGGCCGAAGGATTGACAATTGCCCATTGACAATTGACAATTGGTAAGCATGGCAAATATGACTCTTCTTGAAACTCGCGGACTGGTCAAGAAATATTCCGGCCGGGCTGTAGTCAATCAGGTATCCATTACCATCGGGCGACGCAGCATAGTCGGGCTTCTGGGCCGAAATGGAGCTGGCAAAACTACGACCTTCAGAATGATTATGGGCATGATTACCCCCGATGGTGGGCAGGTCCTGTTCGAGGGCAGAGACGTCACTGGGCTGCCAATGTATAAACGTGCCCGCCTGGGCATTGGCTATCTTTCACAGGAGCCCAGCATCTTCCAGCGGCTGAGCGTCCGGGACAATCTGCTGGCGATTCTGGAAACAATGTCCGTAAGCAGCATTGAGCGATACCATAAAGCCAACATGCTGATAAAGCGCTTCGGCCTGACTGAGGTAGCTGACAGCCAGGGCAGATTTCTTTCCGGCGGTGAGCGAAGGAAGCTTGAAATCGCCCGCGCGATGGTGACGGAGCCTTCATTGATTCTCCTGGATGAGCCTTTTAGTGGCGTTGATCCTATTACGGTTGAGGATTTGCAGGAAGAAATCCGCCGGCTGGTCGCTGCCGGCATGAGTATTATAGTGACCGATCACAACGTCGAGAGGACGCTGGAGGTGGCAGATTATGCCTATATAATCGATCATGGCCAAGTCATAGGCGCCGGCTCTCCAGCCGAGATCGTGCGTAACCCGACTGTTAGAAAGCTCTATCTGGGCAATACCTTCACCGGCGACGAATTCGATGAAAGATAAGACCATAGATATTGAAAAGTGTCGAATCATGCGATATCCGGCGCAAGTCTTAGCTAAGGCTGCCAATCCAGTTGAAAAAATCGACGATAATATCCGCCAACTGGTGGAGAAAATGAAAGATATTATGCTGGCAAATAAAGGCGTCGGCCTTGCCGCACCTCAGGCAGGCGTGCCGCTACGCCTGTTTATCATTTCGCTGGACGGAAAAAGAGAAAACGTCCGGGTTTACGTAAACCCAATCGTCACGCCAGAAGGCGAACTTGCTGAGGTAGAAGAAGGATGCCTCTCGGTGCCCAGCATTTATACGAAAATCCGGCGATACAAAAAATGCAGCGTTACCGCGAAGGACCTTGACGGCAAGGAATTTACTGAGGAAGCTGAAGGTCTTTACGCCCGATGCTTGCAGCACGAATATGACCACATAGAAGGAATAACCATTGCCGACCGAATGCCCTCGACAGCGAAAATCGCCCATCGAAAACAATTGAAAAAACTTAGGGAACAGCACGAACAGAAACCTTTATGAGCAGTGTACATAAACTCGAATATCGAATTTCGAGACTCGAAACAAATCCGAAACCCAAATAACAAATGCTCAAAACACTGTTACATTTGTTTGTGACCTTGAATTTCGGTCATTTGTATTTGTTTCGGATTTCGTACTTCGTATTTCGGATTTTGCCGAGGTTTTAACAGAGTTGAAAAAGTGAAAGTGGTTTTTCTCGGTAGCGGCGAATTCGGCCTTGAGAGCCTGGATGCCTTGCTCGCGTCAAGACACGAACTGCGGTTTATCGTAACACAGCCGCCGCGACCAGCCGGCAGAGGCAGAAAGTCCACGCCCACGCCTGTAGCCTGCTGGGCAAAGGCCCACTCCATCCGTTTTATCGAGACCGAAGACGTCAACACGCTGGAAATCCGCCAGGAAATCGCCAGTTACGAGCCGGATTTAATCGTGGTAATCGCGTTCGGGCAAAAAATTGGCAACGAATTGATAAATCTGCCCGGCCCAGGACGAGCCATAAATGTGCACGGGTCTTTACTACCGAAATATCGAGGAGCTGCGCCCATAAACTGGGCGATAATCAAAGGCGAAACCGAGACCGGCATCAGCATAATAACCCTGGCGGAAAAGATGGACGCCGGCCAAATCCTGGCACAGAAAAAAACTCAAATCCTGTCCGATGAAACAGCAGGCCAGCTTCATGACAGGCTGGCAAAAATAGCCGCGCCGCTGTTGCTGAAGACCATAGACCAAATCGCCGATGGAACTGCTATCTATGCCGAGCAGGACCATTCGCAGGCAACCCTTGCGCCGAAGCTGAAAAAATCGGATGGATTCTTGAACTTCAACGAGCCGGCTGAGGTCTTGGCCAGAAAAATTCGTGGCCTTTGGCCCTGGCCTGGCGCGCAGGCCACATATATCCCAAAAAACGTGCAGAAATCTCTGCCGGTAATAATAGCAAGAGCCGCGACCGTGAGGGAGCGGCCTGCCGACCTTCAGCCGGGAGTGCTCGATGAAAACCTGAATGTAGTATGTGGCAGCGGCAGCCTCAAGGTCCTGGAAATCAAACCTGCCGGCAGCCGACTGATGAGCTTTAAGGATTTTGTGAACGGCTGGCACATTCAGCCCGGCGACACGTTCGCTAAGATAGATAACTAAAATGCCCGCCCGACCGCCCAAATCTGCCCGGCTTATCGCAGCAGAAGTTCTGACCGGCCTAAATCCTAAGCGGGATTTTGCTGGGCGAATTTTGAACAGATTGCTGCCGCAAACCGGCGAAAAACAGCGGGCTACCGACTTGGTATTCGGGACCATAAGAAACCGCTTTGCCATTGATAAAGTGATAGCGGAGTTTTCCGGTCGGGCTGTCCAGAGGATACCCACCAAACTGCTAAACATCATCCGCCTGGCCACCTACGAGTTGATCTATTGCCCAGGAACGCCCGATTACTCCATCGTCAACGAAGCGGTCGAAGCCGCCAAGGCCATCGGGGGCCAAAAACAGGCCGGCTTTGTAAACGCGGTACTACGCCAAATCGCAAGGCACATAAGTAACCGCCAAGCTCAGCTTTCCGGAACTGAGCCGCCAAGCACTATCCCGCAGACACCTTTAACCGGGTGTGAATTTGACAGAAAGTTTTTGCCGGAGGCAAAAGATTCGCCGGCTGATTATCTTGCTGCTGCTTTTTCGCTGCCCAAATGGCTGATAACTGATTGGCTGGACGAATTCGGCCCAGAAAAAACCAGGCAGATTTGCTTTGCATCCAACCGTCGGCCCAGCATTTACATTAGGCCGAACACGCTGAAAATCACCGCCCAAGAATTAGGCGAGCATTTGCGCAGGGCTAACATCGACCATGAAATAGTCCCAGATATCGAAATGATAAGAATCAAAAGTCCGCAAGACGTAATGCAGCTACCCGGCTTTTCGCAGGGCTTGTTCACCGTTCAGGATATAACAGCTTCGCAGGCGGGTAGGGTGTGCTGGGCACACCTTCGAGGTGATGGTGGGCAGAGCCCACCCTACATACTCGACCTGTGCGCCGCGCCAGGGACAAAAACAACACAATTAGCAGAGCTGACCGGCGATTTGGCAAAAATTATCGCAACTGACATCGACAGGGCCCGTCTGGAGAAGGTCAAAGAAAACATCGACCGCCTGGGCATAAAAAGTGTGGACATCGTGGAATATGAAAAACTCTTTGAGAATTCTGAATTCGGCATTCTAAATTCTAAATTTGATGCAGTTCTTTTAGATGTGCTGTGCTCAAATACCGGCGTACTGGCAAGGCGCGTTGAGAGTCGCTATCGGCTAAGGCAAAACGCAATAGCAGAATTGGCCGAAACACAAGCAGGGCTATTGCATAAGGTGGCAGCGCTGGTAAAGCCGGGCGGAAAAATCTGCTACAGCACCTGTAGTATCCAAAAGGCTGAAAATACCGCGATGGTAGGACAATTCTTACAGCACAATACCGATTTCAAACTTGAATTCGAGAAGGTTATACTGCCAGCAGCAGAGCGATTCGACCACGATGGCGCCTACGTGGCAATCATGGCAAAAAAGTTTGCCATTTGACAAGCGATTAGTTTTCTTGCCACATCCTCAAAACTCTTTATTTGTGAACTTAAAAGTGATAAAGTGAATACCGTTGATATACATGTTTATCCTTTCAAATTTTCAATTTAGAGGCGACAACAGAAAATATAAGAGTAATCCCGTGAACACCGCCAATGCCAGCCACCCCAATACTATTTTCCAATTGTGAATTATCTCTGTACGAGATTGTATATGCCTTGGTTCTTCTCGACCGTTTTGTCTGCTGGGATTTTTAGCCTTTACAATGTCCCGATAAGGCTGGATTTGGATTTCCCACGAATATCCACAAACCAAACAAGTGACGAAAGTCCTCCCACTCCCTTTACAACCACATAAAAGACCAACAGGACCAAGAAATAAATTACCCACGAAGGCCGCTCTGCCATTAAAACCCTTCTTGTTTGCCATTATCTGCGTTGAACCGCATTTAGAACATCTTATTTCGTTTGCCATAAAACACCTTGTCTTTACACCTGCAACATCTGCATCACCTGCAATAGTCTGATTTTTTTACCCACCGCAGTTATTGTCGGCTTTTTACCTAAAGAAAAATACATCTGCAACACATGCAACGCAAATTTCTTCACTCTTAACCTTACAAACTCGGCGGCTCAGCTATGTCCTCAGCCAAGTTATATAACTCAAAATGGGCCATTTCTAAATCGAAAGTTTGAAAATAAATCCACAGCTTTTCCACAAGGCGAGTTTGCGATGTGAAGAAATTGTTAGAAATAAATTTTTTTTTCGCGCAAAGTCAACAGTGACAACAGCCTTTGTCAAGTGGAAAAGAATTCCTGCAAATCGTTCTTGATTCAATGTGCCCAAATAGATAAGTTCACCGCTATTAGTGTTCCCGCAAGGCGGTGTACCCTGATGTACAGGTGCTGCGTTTCGCAGGAACCCTACGGGCCCGCCGCAGGCGGCCAATCGCTGGTTGGTAGCAGAGTATGGACGCAGGGTGTGTTCATGGATGAACGTTTCAGGACTACGGGTTTAGCGGGCTCTGCCTTCGAGGGGGCCCACGCCCAGGCAATTGGAACACCGCCCGAGGGTTCCTGCCAAGCGCAGTCAAACTCTTCTGCGCAGCTTCACCCAGATGTACCTGCTGCGGACGCAGGGACGGGCATCCAGTCCCAAATAAATGCTATTTGCCAGGCTCTTGCCGAAAGAATGGGTCAGCAGCAGTATCACATATGGTTTAAGAATTCAACCAGATTGACACTCAACCTGCCCCAGCCTGGTGAGGCCACCGGCTATCTAAAGATTGGTGTGCCAAACTTGTTTATTGCCAGTTGGATCGAAAATCATTTTTTAGACCAGATCAACCAGGCTGTCCTAACTGCCACTGGTGCCAAGGTCAAGATTACCTTTGCTATCGATCCGGAGCTTTGCCAGAATTCCAAATCACGCCCTAAGTCTGCTGGCGAACCGCGGCCGGCCGGGGCTAAATATTTATCCACCAGACGAACGATGGATTTAGCTCCACGTTTTACACAGACTTACGATTTGGGTTCAGTTGGTGCGCCGCCGGGCCGGGCGCTAACCCTGGATACATTCGTTGTCGGCCCATCAAATGAGCTGGCCTACAACGCCGCCAAGCAGGTTGCGTCCGAACAGCAGAATCGCATTCCTGCCGGCCAGGTTCCTACCTTCAATCCGCTGTTTATTCACGGAGGATACGGCCTGGGCAAAACACACCTGCTACAGGGAATCTGCAACGAGGTTGCTAAGAATAGACCGCAAGCTAACTGGCTATATCTATCCGCAGAGGATTTTGCCAATCAATTTGTGCTGGGCTTGAAAACAAAAAGGCTGGACGCTTTCAGACGCAAAATTCGACAAACAGATCTATTAGCCATCGATGACATCCACTTCCTGGCAAATAAACCCTCGACCCAGGAGGAATTCCTGCATACCTTCAACACCATCAATTTAGCAGGCAAACAGATTGTTCTGGCTTCGGATGCACATCCCAAAATGATCAATCAATTGTCGGAAAAGCTGATCAATCGCTTCATCTCCGGGATGGTGGTCAAGATTGAGCCGCCAGATTTTCAGACTCGCTGCCAAATCTGTCGACAATACGCCGCCCGTTTAGCCAGCGGAAATTCTAAATCGCCCGGCTGCGCTGGACCAGTGCCCGAAAACGTCATCAGATACATTGCCGAGAATTTGCACGGCAGTGTGCGGGAATTAGAAGGAGCATTGGTGAAGGTAGTCGCATATTCGGCATTACAAAACGAGAAAATCACATTGCCGATGGCTCAGGCAGTGCTGGCTGAACACCTGGAAAGATGCGACCCAATCGTGCGCATATCAGACATTGAATCAGCCGTTGCTGCCTACTTTGGCATAACAACTGCAAGCTTACACTCGTCTAAGAAAGATAGGACTGTCTCGCTTGCCCGGCATTTCAGTATGTACCTGGCCAGAAAACATACAAAGATGAGCTCCTGCGAGATTGGGCGATTTATGGGCAACAAAAATCACGCCACTGTGCTTCTGGCCTGCAAGAGAATCGAGGAGCTGCTCAAACAAAACGCTGATCTTCACTGGCGCTCGCCCGCCGGCAACAGGCTCGCCAAAGCCAGAGTGGTGCTTACCGCCCTTGAAGAAAGTATCTCAGCCTGACCAGGGCAACAGGATCCCAGGTTATCAGGCGGTGGGTATCAGGACAACAGGATATCAGATTTATCCGCCAGACGTACGGCGGATAAATTCTTGTCTGATACTGTGAACTTTCGCACTTTTGCCAAGCTGTTAACCTGGGTAAAACCTAGGCCACAGGCTCTGTAGTCTGCACTGGTCAAATTTATGTGATGTTCGGAGCTTTTCTCGAACATGCGTTTAATTCCAGATCGCACATAAAGCCCTGTTTGGCAGCAATTTTGGCTCTCAAAAAGTGCGAAAGTCAACATACTCTGATTCACTGATATCCTGCACCCTGTTTTACTGATGCCCTGATTTCCTTCCCCCCAAGTCATGGGTGACGATTTTGGTTTTGCATTTGGGTATTGCCGCCAAAAATTGGGGGCCGTACGATTTATTGACTATCCTACTATCCAGCACCACGACCACGCCGGTATCGGTCTTAGTGCGAATCAGCCGGCCGAAGCCCTGCTTGAACTTGATTATCGCCAACGGCAACTGATAGTCGTAAAAAGGATTACCACCTTGCGTCCTTATTTGCTCCAGACGACCTGCGATCAGCGGCTTATCAGGCACGGCAAAGGGCAGACGAACAATGATAACGTTACGTAGTGCTGGGCCGGGCACATCCACCCCTTGCCAGAAACTGTCGGTTCCAAATAGACACGACCTGCCCCCGGCCTTGAAACTGGCAAGTAGCGCAGACCTATCAAGACCCGCACCCTGCTGGTGCAGGACAAAATTGTTTTCCGCCAGCCATGTCGACAGTTTCTCAGCGAACTCCTGGAGCATCTCGTAGCTGGTAAAAAGTACAAAAGCGCCGCCAGCGGTCTTGCTTATATATTTTTTTAACGTTAGGACGGCGGCACCAATAAAAGCCGGCTCGTTTGGCTCCGGCAGGTCCTTCTCGATATAGACTGTAACCTGCCTATCGTACTCAAAAGGCGACCCAAGCCGCAACGCATCAAAATCAACCAGGCCAATGCGACAGGCAAAAAAATCGAAATCATGCCCCGATGAATGATTTTCAATATATGGGGCGCTGCTCAATGTGGCGCTTGTTAGGATGGCCGATTCATATTTGTCGAATAGGCACCTTTTCACGTCCGGCCCGACATTTAGCGCGGCACTTTTCAGAAAAATTCCGGCTTGTGGATTCTCAGGACCGGGGACCTCGACCCAATAGACGTAATCCGGCTTGCTCTGCAGCAGAAAACATTGCAGGTCTTCCGCAAGTGATTCGCACAGGTCGGTCGCCCGGCGAATTTCCAGCCGCTCGTCGACATCTTCTGTCTGCTTGGCAAGTTTGGCTAATTCCGCCCGCAAATCCTTCAGATAACCGGAGATTCTATCATCGACAAAATTCTTGTAGCACCTGCCGTTGGTCTGGTCCTTCGTCCGCTGGAACCAATCACGAACGCTCTGAAAGAAAAGCCGCGACTGACTGGCTATCAGCCCGACCAAATCGATGGCTTTATCCGCGCCGGTATATGCCAGAAGGCCTTTTCTGGTCCGTGGATTGTAAAGGCCGCCCAGCAGAAATTTGACCCGGTGATCACTGATACTTATGCCGAAATGCTCCTCAGCCACGTGCTCGATATTGTGCGCCTCATCTATTATCACGTAGCGATAATCAGGCAAAACCGATGCTCCTTCTTGCTTGAGCACCAGGTCGCTAAATAGTAGCGCGTGATTAGCCACGATTATGTCAGCGTTTTCGAGCTTGCGCCTGGCCCGCCAGTAGAAACAATCGTGAAAATGCGGGCATTTTCTGCCCCGGCAGTTTCCGTGCTCACTCTTGACCGCATCCCAGAGCAGACTCTTCGGCACAAAGGGAATATCGCTCAGAGACCCATCCTCTGTTCGGCTTGCCCAGTCGCTCAGGACTCGAAGCTGTGAGTCTGACTCATCGAAAAGTCTCATTTGCCGGCGAAGTGCAAATTCCAGCCGACGCCGGCAAAGATAATTGCCCCTTCCTTTTGCCAAAGCCGCTGTAAACTTGTCCGGCAGGCAATTCGCCAGGAAGGGAATATCCTTGTTAATCAACTGTTCTTGCAGCGTGATAGTAAAAGTGCTGATCAGCACCTTGCCCCGCACCAATTGGGCCGGATCGCCCGTTCCCCGCCGGGAGCAAGTCTGGCTCTTTCGCTGGCGGACAATTGGTGCGGGGCAGCGGACCTGCACTATCGCTGGGATAAGGTATGCAAAGCTCTTGCCGACGCCGGTGCCGGCCTCGACAACTAAATGCCGACCGGTTTGAAAGGCCTTACCAACCGCACAGGCCATCTGCACCTGCTGGGGCCGCTCCTCAAAGCCGGCAAAGGCCTTTGAAATCAAGCCTCCCGCACCCAAAACCTGTTCTACATCTAAACCCGCATTCACCTTTATCATAGCGACAATTTTATCCGTTTTCCATCACTCATCGCAAGCACCAAGCATCGGAGCGCTGGCCCTGTGGCCCGTAAAAACCGGAAACAGCCACAGAGGCCACAGAGACAAAAAGAAGGATTTGCCACAGGTTTCACAGATTACGCGGATTTATAACCTCGAATAACGAAGGACAAAACAAACCCGGGCGTAGTGGAGCTGGAGGATTCAAATGACAGAAATTAGAAACGTTTTGGTCATTTGGACATTCGAACTTCGATATTGTTTCGGATTTCGGATTTAGTGATTCGGATTTGGCTGCGGCCAAAGGCCGCGCTAAGCTCTCGGTGGCAGAAAAACCTTGTTTAGCTCCGATAAATGGTTATATTACGCTTTGTAGGACGAGAAACCATTCAATCCATTTATTTGATGGAGGCGGAATATGCGTGGCTTATGCAATCCTATTAGGCCGATACTGGCACTGCTTGCCGTTTGTTTACTCGGGCAAGTTGCCCGGCCAAATACGACGGGGGCAGCGGAACGGCGGAAGACCCGTACCAGATCGCCACTGCCGCCGACCTGATCGCCCTCGGCGAGACTCCCCAAGATTACGACAAGCACTTCATCCTCACCGACGACATCGACCTGGACCCCAACCTCCCCGGCCGTAAGGTCTTCGACAAGGCCGAGCCCTCCTTCGCTTTCTGTCCTACCGCTGTTTACGCGCAAATCCGCGTGAATGGTTATCCCGCCTTTGAATGGGCTTGACAGATGCCAGCAAAACGATTAAACTATGTCAAAATCGACAACTATTTTTGGGAGATTGCACTGCGATGATCAGCTACACGGCTAAATATACCAAGATCAACTCCGGCTACTTGGGGCAGTTGGTCGAGTGGCCCGAAGTTGTCACGGAAGGCAAGGACCTGGAGGAATGCCGGGCCATGCTTCGTGATGCCTTGCGAGAGATGGTCCTCGCATACGAGCAACTCGGTAAACAAATCCCCGAAGGCAACGCCCTTATCGAACAACTTCCGGTGGAGGTTGAGCGTGTCGGTCAAGCGACGTGATCTTATACGTCATTTGGAGGCAAACGGCTTCCGGTTGCTCAGGCAAGGCGGTAGTCATTCCATCTACACCAATGATATCAAGGTCGTTCCGGTCAAACGCCACAGGCAGTTCGACCGGGTCACAGCGAATGAAATCTGCAAGCAAGCAGGTCTCCCGCCCAAGTTCAAATGACGCTACTGTCAGGCATTCCTGTTGATTTGGAGGTGACAAAAATGGTGACCGCAAGCAAATCCTGGGGGATTATCGCAGTAGCTCTATTTCTTCTGACGATTGCAACCATCGCCGCGGCCAAATACGGCGGGGGAAGCGGCACGGCGGAAGACCCATACCAGATTGCTACGTCAGAGGACCTAATCGCCCTGGGCGAAACTCCTCAAGATTACGACAAGCACTTCATCCTGACAGACAACATCGACCTTGCAGGCCGTGTCTTCGACAAGGCCGTCATCGCACCGGATGTCGACGAAATGACATGGCATCAGTTTGATGGAACCCGCTTTACTGGCGTGTTTGACGGCAATGGCCATACGATCTCACATCTGACGATCACGGGTGTGAGCTATCTGGGTCTGTTTGGCCTATTGGAATCTGGGGCTGAGGTTGATAACTTAGCTGTAGTGGATGCGAAGATAGCTGGGTCGCATATATATGTCGGCGTGCTGGTGGGCATCAACTCCGGTGGTGTAACCGGCTGCTACAGCACCGGTGCGGTTAGTGGGATTTCCTCTGTCGGAGGACTGTTGGGCTACAACGGCGGAAGCGTCGCCATGAGTTACAGCACCGGCTCGGTCAGTGGGCATTACTCTGTCGGCGGACTCGTAGGGAGTAACTACGAAGGCACTGTGACCCAGTGCTATAGCACTGGCTCGGTCAGGGCCACTGGATGGAGTGTCGGCGGGCTGGTGGGGTCGAACGCATACGGTAATGTGACTCATTGCTACAGCACCGGTGCGGTTAGCGGGGTTTCGTCTGTCGGCGGCCTGGTGGGCAGCAATGGAGGTAGCATTACCACGAGCTACAGCACCGGTGCCGTTACCGGTGGTACCTTTGTGGGCGGATTAGTGGGGTATACCTCGGGCGGTGTGACTGCCTGCTACAGCACGGGTAAGGTCAGCGGCTCTGGAGAGTACGTCGGCGGGCTGGTGGGCGTCGGAGACCGATTTTATGTCCGAAGTCTTGTAACCGCCAGTTTCTGGAACAGACAGACCTCAGGCCAGGCCACAAGTTCCGGCGGCACAGGACTAACCACGGCCGAGATGCAGAGGGCAATTACATTCAGTTGTTGGCCGCCCAACGGTGTCTGGACGATTGATGAGGGAAGAGACTACCCCAGACTTTGGTGGGAAAACGCGCCTGGCGAACTTATAACCAGAACGTACTACTATGGAGGGGGCAGTGGGACCCAGGACGATCCATACATGATATATAGTGCTGAGCAACTCAATATGATCGCCTTAGTTTCCTGCGATTGGGGTAAGCACTTCAAGATCATGGCGGATCTCGATCTGTCAGGTTTTGATGGTAGGCAAACCAGGCCTGCATTTAACATTATCGGGGGTTACGAGACTCCTTTCACGGGTGTCTTTGACGGGGATGGCCGTACGATCTCACATCTGACGATTACGGGCGAGGGCTACGTGGGTTTGTTTGGCTATATAGAATCCAGTGCGCAGGTCAAGAACCTCGGAGTAGTTGATGTCAACATCACCGGCTCAGGTAACTTTGTCGGAGGGCTGGTAGGGTACAATGGAACTGGTACTGTAGCACGTTGCTACAGCACCGGTGCAGTCAGCGGCTCGAACTATGTCGGCGGCCTGGTCGGGCGCAACCCGGGCGGCGTCGTCACGCAATGCTACAGCACGAGCTCAGTCAGAGGCACTGGAGGTTATGTCGGTGGGCTGGTGGCGGAAAATGGGCTTACCTTCTGGACGATGGGGGAGTATTCGGTGCCAGGTACGATATCCAGGTGCTACAGCACCAGTGTCGTCAGTGGCAGGTACTATGTCGGCGGGCTGGTGGGGTCCAACGGCGACGGTTCTGTGATCCAGTGCTACAGTACCGGTGCGTTGAGCGGGACCGGCGCAGTCGGCGGGCTGGTAGGGTACAACAACGGCGATGTGACCCAATGCTACAGCACCGGTGCGGTCACTGGCGATTCGTATGTCGGCGGGCTGGTGGGGCGGAAATACGCTGGTTCTCTGACTGGCTGTTTCTGGGACACGCAGACATCAGGTCAGTCGACGAGTGCCGGTGGCACAGGCAACACGACGGCCGAGATGCAGATGGCAGTAACATTTCTTGAAGCCGGCTGGGACTTTGTCAACGTCTGGGGTATTGGTGAGAATCAGACTTACCCGTATCTACGCAAGTATTCAGCAGCGGATATCAACCAGGATGCCAGCGTCAACTTCCTCGACCTTGCGGTGTTGGCTGAGAAGTGGCTGTCCAGCGATGAGTAGGTACAAAAACGTACTTTAGCGTAGAGCGTTTAGCGCGGAGCGTTTAGCCTATACGCTGTCCGCTATCCGCTGTTCACTGTCGGCTTGCGGGTTGGTTAATCGCTTCTTTGAGGACTTTCACCGCCTGAGAGTCTGGCAGCATTTTGTAGGCCTCACTAATTGCGCTCTTGGCCTCAGATAATCTACCCGTCCGCAGGTAGATGTAGCCCAGCAGAAATTGCAGATCACCCATGCTGCCCGTTTGATTCCTCGCATCGCGGCAGACTCGCAGACACTCCTCGGCGTCGGCCACGCGCTTATCCACCTCGTCTTTGGGAAGGCTAAACTGACAATTTAGAATTGATCCGCCAGCGGCGGAAAGAACCGCAATCGCTCTGGAAAGAAATAGAGCGCTACTCATGTATTCGCCGGCGGCAAATAATGCCAGAGACTTGCCGGCGTATGCCAGTCCGAGCTCGAGCTCGCCGGGTTTGTAAATTGCAGCCAGCGTATAAGCATCCACTGCCCGATAGTATTTGCCTTGCCCCAGATACTGCTGGCCAGCCTGAAAGTACTGGCTGAACTTACCTTTTGAAAAAGAGTTATAATCTTGGTGCCCGCCCAGAATCCGCTCGGCCTCGGCAGCCAACTGCCCACGAGAAAGCTTATTTACCTCCTGCAGCGGGGTAAGACTCATCGCTCTTCGCTCTTCGCTCGTATATCGTATGTCGTATGTCGTGGCTGGCGCCAGCTTCGTGGTCTCTCCTTGCCCGTCGCTCGTCCCTCGGGTCATGAGCTGCTGGTCGCGGGCTCGCCCGCCATCTTTCTGGCGGATAAGGGTTCCGGTGCCAGGCAGCTCTTCCGCAGAACCCGCCCTGAGCTTGTCGAAGGGGCCTACCCTGCCTGTCCCGAGCGAAGCCGAAGGAATCTTGTCGAAGGGAACCGTACTCTGCGACATCTCGGGCGGTGATTGTTTGGGCCGTTGTTGTGACGCCGAAGCCAGCAGCTTGTCCAGTTTAGTCCGCGCCTCAGCAAGGCTTAACCGCTCGTTCAGTTGCCCAAGAGCATCGGCCTGAGCATCCTGGTCGGCTTGCTCAAAGACAGGCTCACTCTGTTGGACACTCAGACGCCCGGGTTGCTCTAAAGCCGATACCTCGGGGCTTGGCTGTCTTCCTGTCGCTAATTCGGTCGACAAAGACTGTCTGAGCTCAGCCGCTTCGTCAGCGAGGCGTTTTAGCTGACGCTCTAATTGTTCCATCTGAGCCCGGTATTGGCTGGATTGAGATGTTGCACTTTCGCCCGGCTCGTAACTGGGGGGCTGATCCTGCAAAACAGATCTTGGGCTGCGCAAATCGCCAACTTTGTCCAAGTCGTCCGAGATCAGCTTCTCCAGTTCCTGTGGCGTCCTGAGCATTGGCCGGGACCGCACTACGAGTGGGCCAAAAAAATCGCCGTCCCGACTGAGTCGAGGATTGCCGAAATCAACTCGGCCATACTCCGCCGTAGGCGGGCCGAGGACAGAGCCAGCGGGTATATCCTGCAGGGCCAGTTCACTCCCGGGGAGCCCAGTCAATGCAAGTTCAGCACGGTCTGCAATCCTCGTGCCTGCCGGCATCAAGACCGTGGACTGGCCAGGCCTGATTGTGGCCACTGTTCCCGTAGGTGAATAGAACGGCTGATAGGTCGCCAGAGAATCGTCGCCGTACTGCGAGTCGCCTGAATATCTCAAAAATGAGTCCAGCGAGGCCGAACCAAGCGATGCGCGAAAATCGCTTTCCGCCCCATACGGTACTGGGCCACGAAAATGCTTGCCGCCTTGGACATTGCCGGTGATTATCAGGTTACCCGGGCTACCACCGGCTTCGATGGGGTTAGGGCTACGAACCAGGCCGCTCTGAATGCTGCTTGGCGGAACCGTGCCCAGACCAACTCCAGCACGCCGGGACTGAATCCCACGGTTTGAAACCCCGCTTGGTGCGTACCCTCCAGTTGACCAGCCTGGACTGCATAAGGCAGTAGCCAACACTGCTGCCGTGACAAGCATCACCTTGCTCTTCATAATCGTACCCTCAGGTATACTTGGGCTTCTCAGCCCAACTGAGTTTGGTTGCCAATGTATCCCAGCGGGTCCGCAGCGGGTTATTCACTACCAGAAAACCGCTGCTTTCCTTCGCAATCCTTACCACATCATCGACCGATAGCCTCATCGAAACCTGGCCGTCAATCGAAAGGGTCGTGCCCTTATTAACTCGCACACCAACGACTTCCACGACACTATCAGCATTTATGACGATCGGGCGAAAACTCAATGAATGAGGACAGATCGGCGTAATAACCATCGCCTCCATCGAGCCAGCCAAAATTGGGCCGCCAGCGCTGAGATTATAGGCGGTAGATCCCGTCGGCGTCGAAATTATAAGACCATCGCTTACACAACCGGCGAGCGGTTGACCATCCACCGCGACCTTTAGCTCAATCAATCTGAACGGCGGCCCTGCCGTGATAAACACATCATTGACTGCCTTAGAGCAGAACTTCGGCTCTGGCGAGCCTTTATGCCTTTGCAATGCACCGAAGACTCGACAGCCCAGCAGCATCCGCCTTTCTATCGGCGCTTTACCTGATATTATATCGTCGAAAAGCTCCTTAAGTTCGCTGACGCTGAATTCCGCCAGAAAGCCCAGCTTGCCCAAATTAACTCCTATCGCGGGTACGCTGGCCTGGCTCAAGTTTCTTGCCGCCGAGATAATGCTGCCATCGCCACCGAAAACGACCGCAAAATCGCACTTTTTCAGGGCTTGAGCAGTGCAGTTGTCAATACAATAACTGGCGACGATCTGGGCCTTATCTTGCGCAAACTCGGCAAATTCCTCGATTGCCGCAGCCACTGGCCCTTTTTTAGGATCACCAAAAATGACAAGTTTGGGCAAAGATTTCTTTTTTGCCATCTGTTATCTATTTTAACAACCCCGCATAAATTGCGGGACTACATCCCTCATCCGGACAACAGGATACCTGGCTATCAGGCCGTGGGCACCAGGCTACCAAGTTATCAGGTTCCTTATTTCTTCCTGATGGCCTGACTTGCTGATATTCTGCACCCTGTTTTCCTGATGCCCTGATTTCCTTTCTAAGTACTATCCCTGATTTTCCGCCAACATTTCTTTGGCGGTCCTTACTATCTCATCGGCATTTATCCCTGCCTCCATAAGCTGGTACTTGCGCGAATTGTGTCCGATAAACCTCTGCGGTACGCCGAGTACGCGTATGGCATTCAGCTTCCGGCTGTGCGTTTTATTCGCTGCGGTCAACTCCAGCACCGCTGAGCCAAACCCACAGGCAAGATTGTGGTCCTCAACGGTGATTATCCCTTTGCCCTGACCCGATAGGGCGATAATTTTTTCATCGACAGGTGCAGCAAAGCGGGCGTTAATAACATCAGCCGATATGCCCTGCTTAGCCAGTAAATTGGCCGCTTTCAGCGCTTCTGTCAAAACGCTGCCATAACTGACGATGGCAATAGCTGCGCCCCCTGCTTTGGGTTCCCGCGAAGCGGGGTCCCTCGCAGAGGCAAGCTTAGCCCTTCTGACAATCACGCTCTTTCCCAGCCTGAATGGCTCAGCACAGGCGGCCCTAACAGACCCCTGTGGCGGGACCAGGTCTCTGGGATACCTTATGACGACCGGCTTGTCTTCGGCCAAAGCAAATTCCAGCGCCAGCCTCACCTCGGTTTCCACCGCAGGTGCCGTAAGCACCATGTTCGGTAGCATCCGCAAGAAGCCTACATCCATCAGGCCGTGATGCGTCGGACCATCCGCTCCCACCAAGCCAGCCCTATCCACACAAAAAACGACCGGCAGATTCTGCAACGCCACCTCCTGAAATATCTGGTCAAAACTTCGCTGCAAGAAGGTCGAATAGATGCACACTACAGGCCTGGCACCCGACTTAGCCAAGCCAGCTGCAATATCCACAGCGGCACTTTCAGCGATACCAACGTCGTAAAATCTGTCGCTAAACTTTTTGCGGAACTCTACCAGTCCTGTGCCGTCGCACATAGCGGAGGTTATGGCAACAATTCTTTTGTCTTTTTCCGCCAGTTCTACAAGGTGTTTGCCCACCACATCAGTGAAAGTGGGTCTATCTTTATCCGCCACTGTCTGAACCTGCTCACCATTTATCTTGAATGGCCCAGTCGAATGAAATTTGCCCGGCGCATAATCGGCTGGCTTAAAGCCTTTGCCCTTTTTAGTGTAAACATGCAGAATTGCCGGGTGCTTTAATTGGCCCAATGCCCCAAACAACTTGACAAGTGAGCCGATGTCGTGGCCGTCAACCGGCCCGAAATAGGGAATATTGAGGCTCTCAAACATCTGGCTGGCCGGCAGCACCATTCGAATACTCTTTTTGATCCTTTCCACCGCCTCTTCTACGGTCTTGCCGATACCCGGCAGGTGCTCCAGGATATTGCTGGTGGTCTTTCGCAAATCCTCATAAGTCTGGCTCAGCCGGACTTTCGAGAAATACTTTGCCATCGCCCCAACAGTTGCATCTATGGCCATAGAATTATCATTGAGCACAATCAGCAACTGCCTCTTGACCAGCCCAAGATTATTGAGCGCCTCAAAAGAAACGCCATTGACAACGCTGGCATCGCCAACCACCGCCACTATAGCCGGCCCTTGGCCAGAATTTCGAATTTTCATCTGTTCGCCCAGAGCCATTCCAATTGCTGTTGCTATGGCGGTCCCGGCGTGCCCCACTATGAATTGGTCATACTGGCTTTCTGTGGGATTGGGAAAGCCGCTTATCCCATCAGCCTGGCGTAGATGGGCGAATTTATCTTTCCTGCCGGTGACGATTTTATGCGTATAACATTGATGCCCGACATCCCAGAGGAGTCTGTCCTTCTTGAAATCGAAGACATAGTGTAGGGCCAGCGTCAGTTCTACCACGCCGAGATTGCTGGCAAGATGTCCGCCAGTTTTGCTGACCGAATTGAGAATGAACTGCCGGATTTCGTCAGCCAAAGTCCCAAGCTGCGTAAACGACAGCTTCTTCAAATCCGCAGGGCTGTTTATGTTGTCCAATAATTCAGGCATAGGTACACAATTGGGAATTATAAATTAAAAATTGAGAATTGTAAATCGAGAGTTGCTAATTTGCCCTATTTCTAACAGAGCCATATAAAGCTGCCAGGGCGAAGATGGCAGCGCTTATAATGACAATACAAGCTCCGGTGGGCAGGTCCAAATAAAAAGAAACCACAAAGCCGACCAAGGCACTGAGCATTCCGAAGCCCACCGCGTCGATGAGGACCGATCTGTGCCCCGTGCAAACTTCATAAGCGGCTGCGCGAACGATAATGAACCAGCCGCAGATCCTTTCAAGATCCGTCACCGTGTTATTGATGGTTTGGTATTAACGCCCTCTTGGCGTGATATTCACAGCCCCAACAACTGTATAGCCAGGCCGCAAAGAAGTATGGTTGCACCAGCTATGGCGTGGACAAAACGCTGAACTCCAGCCGATGGAATAAAATTCACCCCAGCTCTGGAAAGAAGAACAAGGCTCAACATAGTGGCAATCGTAGTTACGCCGAATATGCAGGTTACCGCCGCCAGACCAAAGAAACTGTTTTTTGCCGCCGGATAAATAAGGATGGGAATCAAAGGCTCACAGGGTCCAAAAACAAAGATAACAAACAGCACCCACGGTGTAATACTCATAGCGTTTTTATTATTATGGATGTGAGCGTGCTCAAGGAAATGACTATGCGTATGCGTGTGCGTATCTTGGCTTCCATGAGTATGATTATGTGTATGAGGTTGACTACGGTACGCTTGGCGCAAGCCCCAGACAAGATATGTCAGGCCGAAAGCCATAAGCAGCCATGCTGCCAAGTTGCCACGAAAGGATTCTACAATTTCCAGCTTACTGACCGCCAGGCCAAGTGCCACGCCTATCAAGCCGAGCACAACAGAGCTTGCTATGTGACCTAAGCCGCACAACAGCGTTATTATAGTTGTTTTAACTGCGGACCATCTTCTGGCCCAGGATATCATAACAAAGGGCAGGTAATGGTCCGGCCCTAATATAGTATGAAAAAACCCTATGGATGCAGCGGTGATAAGCAGAGCGCTCAGTTCCGAGGTCATACCAAATTCTCCAAGATATTATTTTACCGGGGCGACACAGAAAATATAAATAAGTGGTTCTGTGCCAGTATTTTTATTGTTATGGATTGTATATGGCGGTATATAGCAAACTCTGCCTTGGGCAACTTCATAAGGAGTTTCTTTCTCGCCGATTAGGACTGTCCCTTTACCAGCAAGAAAAATAAGTAGTTCCTCATGTGCTTCGGTGCTGTGTTGGCCGCAGCTTTCGCCGGGCTGCAAATATACCCTGCCGCAGCGCATTCCGTGAGTCTGTGGCTTTCCCTGTAAAAGCTGCTGATAATCGGGCTTCTCAGTTAAATCCATTACAAGGACCTTGCCCGATGTTACCATAGAGCAGCTACGCTCCATCGCACATCCAGAGATGAGTATACTGCCAGCGAACGACACAAAAACAGCTACAAGTATTATTGCTTTGTGTCTATAGTTCATGCCGATCCCTTTCCATTAAAGCAGCCTTTTGATTTATGGATTACTCTCAAATGAGCCGACCTGTCGACCGTTTTTCAGGCGTATGCGAACTATAACACCTTGTCGGGTTTGGGGGTTATACCATGTCTGGCGCGGCACAGGATATTTCAACTCTTTCATACGGTTCAGATCAAATTTGGGGCCCACGCTATAAAGAACCCAGCTCACCGGCGAATCTCGCGGATCATCATACTGCTTTCCCTCCTGCTTTGGGTTATCAGGAAAACCGTCAGGCACCCACAAATATGCTCCGTTTTCAACAGCAACAGTCCTATTATATATGAGCTTTCCGACCGACATATATTTATATGTGTACCCTCGATTGAACCTGTCCTCTATGCCGGCAGCCATGTAGGTATCGCTGCCGGGTGCAGGCAGATATTTACTTTGCACCAGCTCTAGCGGTAGCTGATAGAAATGCCCACCGAGCATACAGTCCACCCGCGTGGGCGGATATTTGCCATCATTATCCAGCCCATAGGCCTCAAGTGCCATCCCTATCTCACGCAGCTCAGCATTGACCACAACTACTTTGGTCTGAAGACGAGCACGCCCTGCCATGGGCAGGAAAATCCCCAAAAGCAGTGCGATAATGGCAATGACCACCAACAACTCAATTAGCGTAAACGCACACTTCATATACGTTTAGCAGTCGCCGGTACGGCGACGGACTCCACAATAAATTGCGGGGCTAAATATTTAGCCCCCAGTTTCACTGGGGGGTTCTCAGCCAATCTTCTGCCAACCTGGCCAGGTCAACAAAATCAACTACACCGTCCAGGTTGGTATCGCCGGGCCTATCGGCCAGGCGGTGCTCCCGGCTGGCCAGGACAGAACCATTCCCATCATAGTTCATCAACCATATCCGGTAGCCGCTTTTCAAATTTGCGCTTTCTTGATCCATAATGCCGATGATATCGAAAGGCTCGGTCAAGTTATTCGACCCTGCATAAATACCGTTGCCGCGCCCCAGCTTCACAGGAAAAGTCTTGGCGCCGTCGGTTATTAGCAGCTCACCGTTTGGACCCCAGTTGCTGGCATCGGCAAAACTGACACCTTCAATCTTTATCAGCCGGGCCTGATAATACTCACAGCCTCTTTCTCTGCTGGGGTCAAAGATGAAATTGTCACTTTCGTCTTTTAGCTCATCCAGACTGACAACTTCTGGCCGAGGCAACCCTACGCCTCGCTCCACCAGTTCAATAGTAAAATCATGATCGGGATTTTTGTTATGCTGCTCGTTTATATTTAACTTGCCCTTGTACGACAGATAATAGCCTGTAACTCGTATTCTATCTCCGGGACTGAATTGGGCAGCATTCAGGCGATTAAGCTCGGTGATAAACTCCTGGTTTGAGTAACCACCGTCCAGCGGAATCCAGGGCAGATTGTTATACAGTTGTCCCAGAAAGACAGCCGTGCCCGCGTGGTCATCTCCTTCGCCCTGAAAGAATATCTGCCACTGCCCGCCGAGGTTAAAAGTCTCAGTGATAGTATCGTCCGGTGTTGGGTCCAGCATATCTGCGGGATTGTTCAGCAATATCCCTTCCAGAATAACTTTGTCGCTGGCCCTATACGTCTGTTCACCGGCGGCATCGACCGCCTGGAATTGGCGATGAGTCACCTTAGCAACTGTCGGCTCAGCTTTGAGTAAGCTAGCACACAGCAGAATAAAAACAATAGCCCAGACAACAAAGCTTTTCATAGCTCCGTCCTCCAGAAAAGTCTGCACTCTGCCAGCGATTTGGCGCATAAAAATCTTAAAATCGTGTTACCAACGCTAAAGATACGACGTTCGTACAGCTAAATCAAGAAATAAATTGACAAAATATGTCAAATTCCTTAAATATCTTCGCATGACTGTGAAATCCCAGATCGAGGTATTCCAGTGGCATCCGTGAAAAAGGTTCTTATCATAGACCTGAACAAAAGCGCCAAGTACCAGAAGCTTTTGGATGGCCAGCCACAAACCTGTGGAATGCGGGCTGGCAAGGTGTATTTGAAGCCAGGCCAGACCTGTGGCCAGCACAGTACAGCCGAACACGAGGAAACGCTGGTCTTTCTTTCCGGCCAGGGCGAACTGTTGGTCGGCCCCCGCTTGCGCGGGGGTAAACTCGTGCCTGCGAAAGCAGGCAAAGACCGCTTTGCAGTCGGGCAGGGCAAAATATCCTACATACCGCCCAACACGGTCCACGATGTCAAAAATACCGGCACTAAACCGCTAATCTATATTTATTGCGTCGCCCCGGCAAGCCCGTAAAATACGCGAAATTTCAGTAAAACTGGTTAAAATAGAAAAATTTGGAAAAAATTGAAAAATTCTTGAAAAAAATGCTTGCAAAACTCGCCCCGGCACCTATAATTATAGTTGAAGATATTAGTGTTCTTTTCTTCTTCTAACATCTTGGTTTTAGTGAGGCAGTCGATAGTTCATAAGTTCGGTCTATATTTGCTAATGCAAAGCTGTCTCACATAGCCGGAGCCAAAAAGCTCCGGCTTCTTTTATGCGCATCGCCTTCATACTCATTCTGGCAGCTTTTGCCCAAATGCCGCCGGCAGGTTCCGCCGCACAGCCAAATGCTATCGTGCCCTGGCAGAGGCAGTACAAAATCGAGCCGAACGAGAGCAGTCGCCTGACACCGGCTGATATGGTCGGGCTGGACGGGCTTGTATATCCTAACTGGACAAAGTGCGGCGTGCAGGACGGTATCCCTAATATTAAGGCGGTGCTCTCAGTCGAAAAATTCGGCGCCAAGCCCAATGACAACATAGATGATTCCGAGGCCCTGGCCAAAGCCTGCGAAACTGCGGGCAAAATGGGCGGCGGTGCCGTCCTGCTGGATGAAGGAACCTACTATCTCGACCGCCCGGTGACGGTACGCTACGACAATGTCGTTATCCGAGGCAGCGGGTCAGAAAAGACCCACCTGATTTTTAGATATTCCATCCCGAAAAGCGGCGTGACTTTCTACACGCCGGCTTCGGGCAGCCGGGTAGGCCCCAGCACGCTGCTGGAAATGCACTGCAGACCCGCCGGTCTGATGAAAATGACGATGATGGTCGATGATGTGATGATCAGCACATGGGTTCGAGGTGAGCACTCAGGAAATACATTCTCCTTTGCCCGGTCCGGCCGGGATGCCATCGGAAAAGTCCCGGATGGCCGCTATACGCTGAAAGGCATTGCTGAATACAAGGATGGAACAGCGCTTACTGGGCAAATTCCCGTCGTCCTTGACTCGACCTTTCGCGACAGTGACTCTGTCCCGGATTCGCGAGCCGCTATTACCTTCGCAGGCAAAGGTTTAGCCGGCAAAAAGTTAAAACTGGCGCGGGACGGCAATCGCGGCGACATGAAGCTGGAGCTGAAAAGTACCGAGGGCCTTTCCGTAGGCGACTGCATCCTCATCGATGCCCCGGCCACCGAACGCTGGAATCAGCTTACAAGAAACGCCTGCAAGTGGGGATTCTACCGGCGGTACGAAGTCGTTATCGAGAAAATCGACGGCAATACTATCACAATAAATCAGCCGCTTCGGATAGAGTTTCCTGTTGTCGATGGCGCTTATGTACAGAAGGTCGTGCCCATTAGGCGCTGCGGGATCGAGTCGCTATATCTGGAGCAAACAGAGAATCTGTGGATAAGCGGCGTGATTTTCTTCCACGGCTGGAATTGCTGGGCGAAAGATGTCACGGTAAAAAAGTGCGGACGCTTCCCTGTTTATGGGTCGATGGCTAAATGGTGCGAAATCCGCGACTGTGTCTTCGACGATGCCTGGTTCAAAGGCGGCGGTGGAACTGCATACACCGGCTGGGACCACTGCTGGGATTGCCTGATGGAGAATGTCACCACCTACAAGATGCGGCACGCGCCGCTTTTTCAGTGGGCTGCCAGCGGCTGCGTGATACGCAGGAGCATCTTCCACGAAAGCGACGGGCAGTGGCACGCGGGATGGACCAACGAAAACCTTATCGAGCAGTGTATAATTGAATCTGTCACCGGCCACGGCGGCTACGGATATGGGATGTGGGCTTCTCCGCCGGAAGATAGCGCCCACGGACCAAACGGGCCTCGAAATGTGGTCTACAACTGTGATGTAAGCTCGCCCAAAACAGGCGTCTGGATGGGCGGTATGAACGAAAACTGGCTGATTCTTTACAGCCGCTTTGTGGTAGAAAAAGGACCTGGTGTATTCGCCAAAACTACCAGCTTCGACCACATTATCAAGGGCAACGTTTTCGTCCTTAAGGATAAAACTTCGCCGATGGTCCACCTGGCAACGCAGGACTGCGTGGGCACCAAAATCATCGGCAATACACTATATGGGGGCAACGGGCAATTCGTGGCAGGTCCAGGTAAGCCCAGCGTAATCAAAGATAACAAGACGCTTGCCCTTCAAGATGCGCCAAGACCAACGCCCGCTGTGCCGTCAATCTACCAGTGGCAACAACACCTCCCAAACCGCTAACGACTGTTTGCCCGTGAACCACTCACCTGCCCGACACATGGTAGCCCATGGGCTTGAGCATCTTGCCATCAGGCATCTGATAGGGCGCTACCCCAAAGTTTACCGTTATTGTAAAGCCGTTAGCGAACTGTGTCTGCTGAACGTCTCGGTCGGGCGTAAGAAAACGATGGTCGGTCATCTCGGCATAGCCAACCTCGCGCGCTACAGGGCAAATATCTTTATAGCTTCGCGCAAAGCGCTCCTTATTCTGCTGCCAGAACTCACGGTTAAACATAAACATCGGCGGCGTGCCATAAAGAATATTGAAAAGATCGCGCTTATCCCACAATGCAGGCAGCTTATTGTTGTAGTCGCCCCAGTACCATTGAGCTATGACACAATCGTGATAGACCAGCTCCCAGAGCGGCAGGCGATATTTATGCTCGGCGAGCAATACTACAACAAGGCCTTTGGGTGCGAAAACCACGGCCAGACTGCCGAGGCCAAATCGCATTTCCAAAAAGCTATAGCAATATGGGAAAGGATAATAAAACAATTCCCCGAAGCGCGATTTACGACTGCCCAGGCGTATGATTTCTCAGCCACATGCTACCAGCGACTTGGTGAATATGAAAAAGCTATAGAGTACTACCAGCAACTGCTGGATAAATGGCCAGATTACGAGTACGCCTGGAATGCACAGTTTCTGATCGGCTGCATCTTGGAACGGTTGAAGAAAGATGGTCTTATTCCAGACTCAGTTGCTGATCCTGTAATAAAAGATTCTTACGAGCGCGTGCTGGAGCAGTATCCGGATTGTCGCGCAGTCAAAGCGGCCACGACCCGGCTAAGTCATCACCTAAAGCGCAGGACCGAATAGGAGAATAGAAAGATGAAGGGGTATGGTCTCATCCAAGCACTTGCTCTGGCCTGTCTTTTCTTTGCGACTAAGAACTGCTATGCGTGCAACCACAGCCCAAATGCGGAAATTGCCAATCCCGATCCCACCTGGGTCCACATAAACTACGATCTGTGCTTCGACGGCTACGATTCGTATGATCCGGATGGTTATATTGCCAACTATTGGTGGAACTTTGACGACGACTCTGGTAAGGGAGGCACCGGTCACCCGCCGGACTGTGATGGAGGCTATAAAATCACGCATGCCTATGCAAATGTCGACACTTACTACCCTTCGCTGTGGGTTTGGGATAACGGCAACCCGAAACTGTCAAATAGGGAGTCCTTCACGGTCTATGCTATTTCAATCAGCCTGACCTCTGACAGCGACTATGTCACTGTCAATGACGATGATGACAATAATAATGGTACTCCGGACAACGATCCTTCTGAAACCACAGTCACGGGTGAGAATGACCTCGTCGCGATTCATCTTTCAGTGCAGCCTAACAACCTATCCGGCGAAGTTGAACTGAAAGACTGGAGTGCCAGTGAGTACCTTGGCGCCATTAAAGTCTGGAGGTACGCTGACAAGCGGGAGCAGGTAATACCGGATCCCAGCACCGGTAGCCGTTGGAAACGGTGGTCTCCTGCAGCTTTGCCGCAAACCCTATATGTCGAAGGTATTGCATCCACCTCCCTCGACCAGGCCAGGTTGGCGCTGAACTACTACGCGCCTTCGTGGGGGCAGGTCGCTCTTCCGCCTGGGGTCGGCCGCGTCCAACTTACTGTCGTGAAGGTGGACGTAGCTGTTTCTGGCCTCTCGGAAACAGGTGAACTTGCCCCAGGAAAATATGTCAACGTCAACTGGGACGACGATGACCAAGATGGCCGGCAACCCAATGACAATCCCCCCGATGGGGTTTATACGGGAGATAAGGACGACCCGAATGTCTACGACCCTCAAAAAGCACCGAACGGCGACAACGACTTTCGCTCATTTACCGTATCTATAAGCCCCCAGCAGGACATCGTGGAGGAATTCCCCAATAGCAAGGTCAGCATTACATTTCCAAGTAAGGTAAGGGTCTGGCAGACCAATACCAAGAAAACTGTTCTGGGCGAAAGCTCCGAGTTGACGTCCGGAGCCGAATTTGTAGTTGAAAATTTGCCAAAACAGCTTTATCTTGAAGGCGTGTCCGGCTCTTCGACCTTCAGAGATGTCGAACTAAAAGCAACCTGGCTGCCCTGCGGGTTTCGCGATTTCGTCAAAGTAACCGTTTTTGAGGTAGGCTTGACCGGGTTATTCGGCTTTGGACCCCAGCGAGAACGATAAGAGGCTTAGCACCTTTAAAGCCAGTTCGGACAAATGCGGCAAAATTAGCTGGGACGACGCAAACGCTGATGGAGTCAAGGGGGACCTCGACGCGAACTGCGAATATTTTCACAACTGCATGGAATGCCAAGGAACTGTGAAACCTTCCGGTGTCACAACCCAGGTGAGTTTCGATTTCACGAGGATGAAGTGGAGCAAGTCTTGGTATAAGCTTGATGGTGGCTCTTGGCATGTAGTCCCTGGAATGGACTACACAGGGTCTTGGCACAACGACGAGGCTGACTACGACGAAGACGTAACCGTCTCGGCGACAAATCACATATATGAAATAGATGGCTCTGGACTTAGTGAGAAATATCAACAGGAATCTTACGATCATGTTGCCTATGTCGGCGACTTCCGTGAATGGGTTATGGTACTAATCGACGGAACGCCGTATCAGTGCTCAGATTATTACAAGTGGCACGCACAGTGGTACGTTAAGCCCAAGAACGGGACAGAACTCACCAGAGACTCAACTACCCTCCAAAAGTTGGGCAGTGGGTGGATAACCGTCCCGGACAGTCCCTAATGAGGAAGGAAAAACAATGAGACCTTTACAAATAGCCGTGTTGGCGGTATGTACAACTGCCGCATTTCTTTGCTCATGTCGTGATGTTTCTGAGCCAAATCAACCTGATGTTGGCCCTGCCGCCGGGGATATTGTTGGGTTAAGATCGGAAAATTTGAAAGAGCGTGAAAAAGCCGCTGAAGCAATTCGCAAGGAATCGGTTGAACGCATCAACCATCTGCTCGAATTTGCATCAGAAAAAGTACAGCGACTCTACCCAGACGACCCAGCGTCGCCCTATCCTTGGCATGACTCGAAACACCTTGCCACACTTCTGCTTGGGGACCTGCGCGCCATTCAAGCGGTCCCTATCTTGCTCGAAAACCTGGAATACAAGAACCCCCGCAGTTTCATACAGGGGCTTCTACTTGACCAGGGTGGCTGGTATCCAGCAGCGGAAGCCCTCTCCAAGATAGGCATGCCCGCAGTAGGGCCGACTATAGAAAAGCTTGGCGGGTATACCGCGGACTCTTTAGGCCATCAGCTTTGCTGCTGGGTTATTAAGGAGGTTCTCGGGGCGAGACTCGGCAGACTCCGCGTGGAAATAGCTATTGAAGAGGCCCGGGATGAGACTGTAAGAAACAACCTTGCAGCCGTTTTGCCTTACTTTAAAACCGAGCAGGAAAAAGCAGCGGAAGAACGTGCCGAGCGTGAAAAGGCCGGGCAGTAAGTATCACCCCAAAATAGGCACGGTCACGAACGGCGGTTCTCTAACCCGAATTCAAAAGAGTCAATTAGCCGCAGCAGATAGTTTTATTTATGGCCTTTACAGTCTATCTGCCTGCGAATCGTTTACCTGCCTGACACATTGTAGCCCATGGGCTTGAGCATCTGGCCATCCGGCATCCGATAAGGTGTTGTTCCAAAATTTACCGTTATTGTAAAGCCGTTAGCGAACTGTGTCTGCTGAACGTCTCGGTCGGGCGTAAGAAAACGATGGTCGGTCATCTCAGCATAGCCAACATCGCGGACTACAGGGCAAATATCTTTATAGCTTCGCGCAAAGCGCTCCTTATTCTGCTGCCAGAACTCACGGTTAAACATAAACATCGGCGGCGTGCCGTAAAGAATATTGAAAAGATCGCGCTTATCCCACAATGCAGGCAGCTTATTGTTGTAGTCGCCCCAGTACCATTGCGCCACAACACAATCATGATAAACCAGTTCCCAGAGAGGCAGGCGATATCTGTGCCCGACCTGAAATTTGGCCACTCTTTCAGGAACATCTTGCCAGATTCTGCTCATATCCCGCCCGGCGTCGGGCACACGATAAGGTCCCAGGCTCAGCATACCCTCGAAATAGTGCACGTACGGCACCGCGGCATCGTGCCCGGTTTCACTGCCGGTGACCAGTTTGGTCTCCTCGCTGACATAACGTAATAGCTCCATCTTGTAGTGCCTGCTTTCGCTGCGGGTCATCGGATGGTCAGGATGATAACACTCACGCCAGGGCGAGGCGGTCGTGGTGTCTATGAAGCGGCAACGGTAAGGATGAGTCGCCAGGTCCTGGGGTATGCGGTCGCGGGCGTATTTTAGCGCCTGCTTATCACACAGCACTGCACAGGGATACATTTGGCCATCTCTGCCTCTCACCTGCCAGCCTTTTCGCCAGTTGCCATTTTGGTCGAGCATAATGTCCTTTGGCCAGCCGGCTTGAGTCCAGTCGGGGTGCAGCCCGCGAAGCTTTTCCGCAACTACCTGCGGGTCCATCAGGTCCTGGTAAATGTCGTACCTGCTGGTCAGAACGCCAAGCATCTGGTTCATCGCCTTTATCCCTTCCCGCTGTTGACGGTTACTCCACAGGATACGCTCAATGCCGACAGATTTGAGCTCGCCAACAATTCCAAGTGCATCTTTGTCCCAGCACCAGACGTTTACCGCTCCAACAAGGAGGTCTACATTGGGATTCTCCTGGCGTTTTTGTGTAAGGGTCTTAAATAAGCCTATCTTTTGGGCATAAGCACGGTATCGCTTGCACATCGCTACGTGTCCGCCCTTATCGAAGAAGATGTAACGCAATTTCCTGGCGTAGCCGAACTTGCCCTTCTGCGGCTCCCACAGCGGCACTACACAGAGCCTTCCGTCAGAGCGCCTAATATCAATAGAGGCGTCATCGGGCATCTCGATGATGGCCATATACCCGTGCTGGCTGTCGGTGGCGCCCCAGAAGGCCATGCAAATTCCGTGTCCGCCATAAGCGACAAGCCTAAACGGGTCTATTGTCTGGTCCTCTACCGGATAGGAGATTCCTTCATTCATAGGAACGACCAGATATGTCCCTGGCTCAGTGACAAACGGCTGCGGAAAGCGAATCGGCCATTTGGGTTCGCCCTCAGCGGAAAGCGTAAGCATAAATTCCGGAAGGTCTTTATCCAGTTGCAGCGTTACGGAAATATAAGCATCCCTCGGCACCTGGACCAATCTTATTTCCATACCGAGCTCAATTTTTCTGGCACTATCCACCTTAAATTCCGCACTCTGTGGCTGCTGGCTCCAGGTCTGGCCCGTTCGCTTGTCGGCTACCGAGAGCGCTGCGTTATCGGTATCAAGCGCGACAGAAATCGTGGCGTTTTCTACGGAAAGCTGTTCTGCCCGAGCTTCGCACCAGCACAGTACAGATAACCAAGCCAGCAGTAGAACTACTTTCTTCTTATTCGGTGTCATGGCTTTTCTCCAGGACAGGAAATTACCCAGCGTTATCACCTCGCCGGAGTTTTTAACTGCGGCGAAGTCAGTTGTTTCTGGGCTTCCTCGATTACCGAGGCAATAGAAACTTCTGCGCCGCCGTGGGCCTTGGACTCATCCGCAGCGGACATAAAGGCAAAAATCTCTATCGTCTCTTCGGGCGGAACCGGCACTTTGCCGGTCTTAAAGAACTTAACGATTTCATCTACCAATGGGCCATATCCGCCGGACGTACCAACAGGGCCTACGGCCTTTGTACCAAAAATAGAAGCTCCATAGTCTGTCTTGCCAGCCCGCAGTCCTCTATATGTGCCGATCCGCCCATCCTTCCAGATGCCCACAACAAACTCGGTGTCTTTGGTCTGTACTCGCCGAACACTCTGGCAGCCGGTGCCCATAATGGTAAAGAGCATCTCGACGCCGTGCACGCCGTACCAGTAAAGATCGGGATGGTGCTTCTCAAGGCTGCACGGACTAAAGACATCACAACCCAGGACCTTGCCAAATTTTTCGCTCTCTCTTATATTCGCAAGCCCAGGCGAAAAACGCAGAGAGGAGCTCGACCAGCATGGCACGTTATGTTCTTTGGCCAGGCGGAAAATCTCAAGCACATCAGCGAGGTTACCAGCCATAGGTTTGTCGATAAAAACGGGCTTTTTTGCCGCAATCACCGGCCTGGCTTGCGCTAGATGTGGCCGACCATCGACGCTTTCCAGCATTACGCCGTCAACCTTTTGGCACAACTGTTCAATGCTATCGACAATCTCCACGCCGAATTGCTCACGCAACTGCTTGGTGAATCCCTCCAGACGATTGGCCGAATCGGGAATATCCGGCGACCCGCCGGGATAGCCCGCCACCACCTTGCAGCCGGAATTCTTCGCAGGATCGTTGATCAGCTTGGTAAAGGCAGTAACGTGCGAGGTGTCCAAGCCGATCATTCCGATGCGAAAAACCTTTTCTTCAGCCAGAGCACCAAGCGAAAAATTAGAAATCAAAAAGTAAATCGCAAAAATGTGCAACGCTGATTTTTGATATTTGATATTTGAATTTTTCATTTCTCAGTCAAGCTCCTTGATGAAAATGTTGGCGAACTGCACGGGGTCGCCGTGATGTTGTAGGGCGATGGCCCCGCGCGGAGGCATCCCAGGAAGCTCAGCCTGGCGAATTACGGTTTTGCCATTCACTTTGACAGTAACACGCTCGCCGATGGCAGTAATCTCAAAGCGATTCCACTGGCCCGGCGAATTGTCAGCATTTAGGATGGGCGTTGCGGCCTTTCGCACGTCAGCCGGCATATTCTTGTCGGTTCGATAGCCCCATATTTCGCCCGAGCCGACCGGCCAATTCCAGATATTGATCTGGCTCTTGGCAGTTCCCCGCAGATAGATGCCGCTATCGCCTGCATCCTGCACCGCAACGGTCAACTGCTTGCCGTTTGAATCAGTAGCTTCACTGCCATCCGGCAAAACAACTGGCCGGTCAGCAACCTTGGGCTTCGCTGGCAGGCGCCAGTCCACAATAAGCGTGAAGTTGCCGAATTCTTGTTCGGTCCAGAGATTTTTGTCGCCCGCTTCGCTCTTGCCGTCATAGTCCAGAACCCAATCTTTTGCCTGCCAGTGACCTTTATGGCCTGGCTCCTGCTTCCAGCCGCGAAGGTCCAGGCCATTGTAAAGTGCGTGGAAGCCCCGATCTTTCTCCGCGATCATTTCCACGGGCGGACTCGAACTGGGTAGCTCACAAATGCGGATATTGCGGAAATGCACCTCGCTGCCCTCGGATTCCAGGCATATATATCCCTTGCGGGGCTTGAGGTCGTAGCCGCGAGTGACCACTTTGCCATTGACCGCCAGGGAAACCGTGCCGTCTCGACTTTCGAGCCGATAATGGTTCCACTGGCCAGCCGGCTTGCACCGCCGCTCGCTGGGCAGGGAGCGCATCCAGCCGCCCGGATGGGGTTTGTCCGGCCTCATAGTGGCACCGTGAATCGCAAATACATCGCCATGGCTGGTGTAATTTTCCGTATCTCGCCCATCCATTATTTGCACTTCAATGGAACGAGTGAACGGCTGTCCTGGTGCCGGTAACGGGTCAGAGTGAATGAACAAGCCGGCGTTGCCGCCTTGTTTCATGTGACGCCATTCGAGCTCCAGAATATAGTTTTCGTATTGCTTCTGCGTTCGCAGCACGCCAGTTGGAACTCCGCTGCAGACGATTATGCCATCTTTTACCTGCCAGGTCTCCGGCCCGCAGTTGACATTCACCCAGCCGTCAAGATTTCTGTCATTAAATAGTGGTACAAATTCCTCGCCTGCACCAAGTTCTTTGATCATTATATTTCGCAGCGTGATTTCACCATTAAGGTTTTGAAACCCGATATGGCCTTTCAGCGGGCGCTGGGCTAATGGTGGGCCTTTCTGCTGCCGGGCCTTTGTCTCGCGGGACAAATCAGCGTCGATCACCTTTTGGCCGTTGAGCACGACGGTTACATGGCTACCTCTTGGGGTGATTTCCCACGAGTTCCACTGGCCTGGCGGCTTGGTAACCTCCGGGCTTGCAGCAATCTCATCGTAAATAGAGGCTGTTCGCTGCGCCGGCGTGGATTTACCTCCATAGTAAACCTCGTGGTCGACCACCTGAAGCTCCATGGCCGTATAGGCTGGGTCGCCATCGAGTGGGAAACGCAAGCCGATCCCACCGTTGGCACCTTTGCCGATCTTGGATTCCAACTTAAGGACAAAGTCACTATACTCTTTTGGCGAAATGATCCACGTGCGCTTATTTAGGCCGTACAGAACGCCATTTTCTATCCTCCAGGGCGTGCCTTGCACCTTTTGCGGCGTACTTATGTTGGACCAGTCGCTTACCTTCCAGCCTTGCAGACTATCACCGGCGAATAAAGGCACAAAACCATCCTCAGCCGCTCCTAAAACAGCCGCTCCATCTGCCAGTAGTACGTATCCCAGAATGGCGATTAAAAAGAATGTACAAATCCGCTTCATAGTAAAATCTCCTTAAAAAACTAAAGCTCGAAAAAAATTTGCCTCCAATAATACATTACTCAGCAGACCAACGCCATGCCATTTTGCCAACATTTTCTATGCCAGCACCCATTTGTGCACGCTTAACTTTTTCGCTTGACTGGAACCGACTCCCTGCTAAATTAGGCATCAGAACCAAGAAGTCAGAATTCTCAATTCTGTATGAAGGGAGATACTGCTATGGCTATAGACCGTCGAACGTTTCTGAAAAGCTCGATTGCTTCCGGTGTGGCGTTAGGGTTTCCAAACATCCTAAGGGCAAGTGAAGGCAAAAAATACCGGACCGCCCTTATCGGCAGCGGCTGGTGGGGCATGAACATCGCCAGCGTGGCAGCTCAGTGCGGCCAGTGCAAAATGGTCGCTATGTGTGACGTGGATAGCCGCATCCTCGACCCGGCTACTGAAAAAATGGAAAAGCTCACGGACGAAAAACCAAAAAAGTACAAAGATTATCGGGAACTCCTACAGAAAGAAAAACCAGATATTGCCATCGTGGCCACGCCCGACCATTGGCACGCACTTTGTACCATAGCAGCGGTCAAGGCCGGCGCCCACGTCTACGTGGAAAAGCCGAACAGTCACACCGTTATGGAAGGCCGGGCTATGGTAAACGCCGCCCGCGATGCTGGCCGTGTTGTCCAAGTCGGAACACACCGCCGAGTCTCCCCCCACAACGTGTCCGGCAGAAAGTTCCTGCAGCAAGGCGGCGCTGGCAAAATCGGTATGGTTCGTGCGTTCGTGCTCTCCGGAGGCGGGCCGGAAGAGCCAAGAAAAAATATCGAGCCGCCCAAAGGCCTGGACTGGGATATGTGGTGCGGCCCGGGGCCGCTTCGCCCATATAACGGCGACCCGAATAATCCCTGGGGCGGCGGCATCCATCCGCGAGGCTTCCGCCAGTACCTGGATTACGCCAACGGCACGCTCGGTGATTGGGGCGTTCACTGGATGGACCAGATTCTCTGGATCATGGAAGAGAAATGGCCGCGGACCGTATATTCCGTCGGTGGCCGGCCAATCAAAGGCCCGCCCATCCTGACAAAAGAGTATCAAACCAGCGATGCACCCGACCACCAAATCGCCACGTATGAATTCGAGAACTTCACCATCTGCTGGGAGCACCGCCAGTTTGCGGGCAACCCGGCTGAAAAGGCTGAGAATGTCGGCTGCTACTTTTACGGCACAAAGGGCACCTTCCACATGGGCTGGCTGCAGGGTTGGACGTTCTTTCCCACAGGCCGGGGCGAAAAGGTCATCCACGAAGACCCGCAGTTGCATCAGCCCGACGACCAGAATATAAAGGAACTCTGGGACGATTTCCTGGCTGCCATCGAGACGGGCAAACGTCCAGTGTGCGACATCGAGGATTTACATTACTCCACAAATATGAGCCTGTTGGGCATGCTATCCTATAAGATTAGGCGTAGCATAAAATGGGATGGCCAGAAAGAGCAGATTATCGGTGATCCTGAGGCGAACAAACTTCTCCGCCGCGAGTATCGAAAGCCGTGGGTGTATCCGCCCCCCTTCTTGCTTTCGCAAGAAAGCAGGGGGGTCGGGGCTCCATAATTTTGATTTTTAATTTTTGATCTTTGAACTTTTTTGCATGCCAACGTAGCTCAATGGTAGAGCTCCGGTTTTGTAAACCGGCGGTTGTCGGTTCGAATCCGACCGTTGGCTTTATACATTCAATAGCTTATCAAATTCACCGAGGGCCACGGGTCTGCCGGATTCGGCGGAAAGGTCGGCAGCAAAACATACGGCGTGCGTTCGAGCAGCGTCTTCCAAGTCGGGAAATGGCTGCTGGTCGTTGATGATGCAATCGAGAAAATGCGACACCTCGCCGGCAAAAGGATGATGAGTGACATCACCGCTATCCGGAAGAACACAGGGAATCTTGGCAAAATCGCTCTGGCCAGGAAACAGCTTGGGGGCGAATATCTCATTATTTCGAAGTGTGCCCTCGGTGCCATATATTCCAATGTTGAACCTGTAGGGCATCTTTGCATCAAAGGTGGTAGTGGTGCGGCCAATCTTCCCATCCTTGAATTTTACATTAACCGAAATCGTTCCAGGATATTCTACCGGATTATCAGTCTTAACTTGATAGGCGAAAACTTCCTGGGCCTCACTGCGGGCAAACCAGCGCAGAGCGTCCACCGCGTGGATGCCGGCGGTTAGAAGAGCCGTGCCGCTTATTTCGCGGCTGCCGTACCATTTCAAATCAGTCGTCATCCATATCCGGTGCAGATAGTCAACCTCCACCATAAAGATTTCGCCAAAGACTCCTTGCTCGATCAGCCGGTCGATGGTCATCAGCAAAGGGTTCCAGTGCAGCACGAAACTCACCACCGTTTTGACCTTGTTTTTTCTGACGGCGTCAAGCTGTTTGCGCACGTCCTGCGGAGTCAACGCTACCGGCTTTTCGATGATGATATGCTTGCCAGCTTCTGCCGCGGCGACCACATATTCGGTGTGTACGTTGTGCGGCGTGCATACCACCACGATATCCACATCCTCTTGCTGGAGCATCCTGGAAGCGTCGGTCTCAATCGTGCACTTTAGGTCGTAGCGGTCGCGGTATCGCTGGGCATTTGCGGGATTTCGACTGACCAGCGCCCGCACCTGCGACCGCGGGTCGTTCTTGAAGGCCTTTACGTATTCTTCCGCCACCCAACCACAACCAATAATCGCTGCGCCGAGCTTTTTCATACCTTATTTCCCTTCAAATCCTCAAGAATAGAAAGTGGCATATCGCTCCATTGCATCCATTATGGCCTTTACATTTTCAATAGGCACGCCCGGATATAATCCGTATATCATCATAAGGCCTCCTTCGCGGCTGCCAAGCTCTTCGACCTCCCGGCGGATCAGATTATCGGTTTGCTCAGGGCTACCAAAGCGGGTGATTTGCTGGCGGTCTATGTCCAGGTCAATGCAAATCCGTCCCTTGAGCTTCGCCGCTATCCAGTCGATACCATTTACCAGGTCCTGAAGGTTGAGGGCATCGACTCCGCCCTCTACAAGGTCGTCCACCAGCGCGCATATGTCACCATCTGAGTGCATGTGCACGAGGCAGCCTGCTTTGCGAGCCGGTGTCATCAGATGCTCATAAATAGGCTTTATGTATGTCCTGAAGTGCTCCGGCGAAAGCATTGGCCCAAATTGCATGCCCAAGTCCTCCGGATAACGCATCATCGCCACGCCGAGGTCAACGTAACGCTGGACAATCCCTGCGCTGAAGGACTCGACCATTTCGATCAACTGCCGGAGCCTGTCATCGCAGTCAGCCATATCGAGCAGAAGTTTTTCGTATCCGCGAAGATAGCTCAGTCGCAAAAACGCATGCCCGTGCTCCAGGCTGCCGGCAGCGTGCTTCCCCTCAGCTTTGACTGCCTGTATTTTGTTTCTGATTGCGGACCAATCTATAGCCGTCATGCCGTTACTTTTAGCTGGGTCAGGCGGCGTAAAACTCTTCAGGGCGTTCCAATCCGCCAGTGGATGCCCGGAAACCTTGCCGGTAATGCCGTCGTCAGTTGTTTGCCAGATGCAGCCCCAGGAATCGGTGTAAGGCTCACCGGCTCGCTCCCAGAGAGCTAACTCCGGCACCACCACTTCTGCCGGAGAAAAATCGGGGAACAAAAGCCGATGCTCAGCCATAAGCTCAAACAGGACATCTTGCAGATAGTGATGCCAGCAGGCAGGGTTGATCCAGAAGACGACCGGGATGTGCTCGGGCCTTTCAAAACGAATGGCCCGCAGGGTATTTTCAGTGATGGTGTCGGTAAAATCCATCGCAAGCGTTAGCTCACTTTAACTACCTTGCCGAGCCGGGCGGACTTGTAGCACGCAGCCAGGATCTTCTGACTTCGCAGGCCCAGTTCGCCGCCAATAAGCGGCTGCCGGTCGTCGATGACCGCCTGGCTGAACTCTTCGATTTCCGCCTGATACGTGTTTACAGGCTCGGATGCAATAACGATGCCCTGAGCCTGAGCACGCACCTGTCCGGCGTCGTAATCTCTACTATCCGGCTCCAGAAAGGCCAGCATCTGGCCGGCTGCGGCCTGGCCGATAGTTCCCTGCGCCAGGATAGAACCGCGTGAGCCGTAGAGTTCCAGCACGTTCTTGCTGCTGTTGTCCGGGATGCAGAAAAAGGTATCAACAGTACCCAGTGCGCCGTTCTGGAAAAATAGCGTCGCCACAGCGCTGTCTTCAGATTTGTAATCATGGACGATGTTGTTGACAAGGCAACTGACCTTGGCGACATTTCCGAAAAACATCTCTAATATGTCGATGCAGTGCCCACCCATATCAATAAGTGCCCCGCCCCCGCCGGTAGCCGGGTCTTGACGCCAGGCGCCTTTTATCGGCGGATACCAGCAGGAAAGCTGTGCCCGCGCGTAGGTCGGCGTGCCGAGCCTGCCTTGCCGGATGAGTCTCAGCGCTTCACTGTGCTGGGCAACGAAGCGCATCATAAACGCACAGCCAAGTTTTACGCCCATTCGTTCACACAGCGCAATCATTTCCTTAGCCTCGGCCACGGTCATCCCCAGAGGCTTCTCGCAAAGCACATGCTTTCCAGCACAGGCTGCGGCTCGAACGTGCTCAGCGTGAACATTGGCGGGAGTAGCAACGTAGACGGCGTCGATGTCATCATCGAGCAAATCGCCAATACTTGCTGCCCGCCTGGCGTCAAACTCCTTCGCTACCTGGGCGTTGACCTGCCGATTGATGTCGAAGACGGCGGATAACTGAGCATTACAGGCTTTCCAAATCCCTTCTGGAATCGTCCTTCGCTTGGCGATTCCGCCCGATCCAATCACACCCCATTTGATCTTCCTGGGCACGACACATCCTTTCTTGCCATCTACTTTGAATAGGCCCTTATGACCTTTGCCAGAGCGTTGCCTATCTGCTGGCAATCTTCTTCGCTGTACGTGGGAAAGGCAAAGCACGTAAAAGTATGGCTCTGGTGCCACAGCGCGTTGGGCATCTCTACTTTATTGTAGTCGACGCTGGCCGGATTTGTGTACTCTTTAGACTTGAATGGAAAACCGCTCCTGCCGAAGGCGTTGTGCTGGTGATAGGCCCGCTCGGTGTGGCACTGCGGCCAGAAGACCCTCCAGCACGGAGCACCCTCGGCAACGGCAGCGGCGACAAATTGATCTATGTCACAGTTCATATTTTCGATATCCAGAGAAAACGCCAGAACGTACCAGCCGTTCTGACGCTCCTCGGTGTCAATGGGCGTGTACAAAACCTGCGGCAAATCCTTTATCGCATCAATTATTATATGCGCGTTGCGTTTGCGCCTGGGCAGATTCCAGGTGTCGACCCTCTCCAGCTCGGCCAGGCCTATGACCGACTGCATCTCAGTCATTCGGTAGTTCCAGCCGACTATATTGTGGATATAGGGTAATTTTTGCTCAAGCTCCAACAGGCTGAGGCGTTGTTTGACATCGTAGCCGTGGTCGCGAAAACTTCGCGCCTGCCAAGCCAGTTCCTCGTTGTCGGTGGTGACCATGCCGCCTTCACCGCCGGTGGTAAAGGTCTTGTTCTGGCAGAAGCTACAACCGGCGATGTCGCCGATGCTGCCGGTTTTTTTGCCTTTGTAGACGCCACCGACGGCCTCGGCGTTATCCTCGATGACAAAGAGATTGTGCCGCCTGGCAAAAGAAACCACCTTGTCCATGTCACAGACGTTGCCGTATAGGTGCACCGGCATAATAGCCTTGGTCCGCTTGTTGACTAACTTCTCGGCTGATTCGACACTGATGCAATGGTCGTCGATATTCACATCGGCAAAACGCGGTATTGCTCCAGCCTGTACGATAGAGAAGCTGCTGGCGATAAACGTATAGCTTGGCACGATGACTTCATCGCCGGGCCCGATCCCTAATGCGCTAATCGCGATGTGCAAGGCTGCCGTGCCGCTTGAGGCGCTGATTGCATACTTACTGCCTTGCCAGGCGGCGAATTTACGCTCGAATTCCATGCCTTTTGGGCCGGTCCAATAATTGACCTTGCCGGACCGCAGAACTTCCTCCACAGCCTTAATCGCCTTTTCATCGAAACTTGGCCAGCCCGGCAGTTTGTTCGTCACTGCCTTAGGTCCGCCGTCGATTGCTAATTTTTCCGCCATTTTAGCGCCCTTTCCAACTCTGTGCGAAGTCAAACAGCGTTGACGACAGTATAATGATACGTATAATCTGCCATCAGTCAAAAGCAATCCCGGCGCGCCGGGATTACTTCATAAGAAGCGTCAGTCAAATGAACAGAATGATAAATGCGCTGGTTATGCTCTCGCTGTTTCTAACGTGGCTTCTTGCCGGCAGTTGCAGCATAGTAGGTGCACTCGGGCACGCCAGGGTAACCTTGCAAGCGGGCGTTGCAGCCGTGGATATTACGCCGGACGTCGGTGACGTCCACTATCGAGGAGCCAGCACCGGCGTGCTTGACCCATTACAAGCCAAGGCTGTTGTATTCCGCCAGAGGCGGCAGGAAGCGGCACTGGTTTTCTGCGATGTGATCGGCGTTTCGATTGACCAGTCGAACGCGGTTCGTAAGCTGGCCGCAGAAAAGACCGGCATACCTTATGTGAATATCTGTGTGGCAGCAACACATACGCACACCGGACGATTGTCAGAAAAAGCTGCAGAGCAGATGACCCAACGAATCGCCGAAGCGGTGGTTGCGGCTCAAGCAACGGCTAAGCCTGTAAAGCTGCAAGTCGGAATCGCCAAGCAGCAAGGTCTGGCTTTCCATCGACGGTTTGTAATGAAGGATGGCTCGGTACGGATGAATCCGGGCTTTCAGAACCCGGACATAGTGCGACCGGTCGGGCCGATTGATCCCGATGTCGGAATTGTATTTCTTCGCGGGGCAAAGGATAACCGCCCAATTGCGTCACTGACCAGCTTCGCTATGCATCTGGATACCGTTGGCGGCAGCGAGTACAGCGCCGATTACCCGTACTGGCTCCAGCAGTCGCTGCAGAAGGATCTGGGGCAAGACTTTGTGTCGCTATTTGGCACGGGCACCTGCGGCAATATCAATCACTTCGATGTCTTCAAACCCGGCCCTCAAAAGGGACATCAACAGACAACCAAATATCTGGGCGAAACATTAGCCACTACCATTATCGCGGCCCTGCCTGGCCTTGAAGATGTGCCGCAGCCACACCTATCGGTCCGCAGCACGACCGTCCAAGCTGCACTTCAGGAATACACAAAAGAAGAACTGGCCTGGGCCGAGATGCCCGAAGATAAGCGGGGACCGCTCATCGAGGAAAGACCATTCCTGCAGCGTTTCCGCGCTTCCAAAATTCGCTCTCTGGCGGCAATGCGACACCGCTGGGGTGACAATCTGCCAATGGAGGTGCAGGTTTTTCGCCTGAGCCAAGATGTTGCGATAGTTACTTTGCCGGGCGAGATATTTGTTGAGCTCGGCCTGGCAATCAAAAAGGCTTCGCCTTTCAAGACGACGCTGGTTATTGAGCTTGCCAACAACAGTCCTGCGTATGTTCCGACTCGCCAAGCTTTTTCTGACGGTGACTACGAGGTGGTCAACTCGCGTGTCAAACCTGGCGGCGGAGAAATGCTGGTAGATGCAGCACTGGGCCTGCTACGAGAGCTGAAAAATAAGGAGTAAAAGCGATTATGGAATCCTCAACGGATCTTAGTCGTCGCGGCTTTATAAGAAAAGGTGCCGGCTGGATGCTTTCCGGTGCCACGCTGGCTATCGCAGAAGATACCACTGGCTCCTCACCATCTAAACCGTTAGTTGTCGCCTGCCGGGACACGCTCCTGAAGGCTGCCAAACAACGGGATAGTTGGTTGGATATGAAAGAACTGGGTGTGGCCGGCGTGGAAGTCGAAGTCAATCCGGAACTCGGTTGCCCGTTCCTCGAACACCCGCAGAAAAAATACAGCTTGGCTACACTCTCGGCCATAACAACTCTTAAAGATGACCTGAGCAAAAACGGGCTGGTCATCACAGCATTCTTGATGCACAATCGGTTCGATGAGCGACTGGCAGAGGAACTGCAGTGGACCAGGAAACTGGTCGATGCCGCTGTGAATCTGGAGGTTCCAGTCATTCGGATCGATGTTGTGCCACGCCGGATGCAGCGTGAAGAATTTTTGCCCTTTGCGATAAAAGCGTGCACCAAGCTGTGCGAAATCGTTCAAGGGACGCGAATCAATTACGGGATTGAAAATCACGGCAGTATCACCAACGACCCTGAATTTCTCCGGCAACTCTTTGACAGCGTCGGCTCACCGCACCTGGGCCTGGCGCTCGATACGGCTAACTTCTACTGGTACGGGCACCCGCTAAATGAGCTTTACCAGATTTTCCAGAGATTTGCGCCGAGGGTTTTTCACACCCATTGCAAGAGCATACGTTATCCCGACGACAAGAAAAATGTGCGTCGCCCGATGGGCTTCAAATACGAGGAATATGCCTGTCCCATATACGAAGGTGACATCGACTTCGGCAAAGTGGTGGCGATTCTCCGCAAGGCCGGTTACTGCGGCGACCTCTGCCTTGAGAACGAGTCGCTCAGAAAATATCCCGATAGCCAGCACGCTGATATTTTGAAAAAAGAAATCGCCCTACTGAAACGTTTAGCTCCCCGCTGCCTGCTTCCGCAGGCACGAGTTTACCCCCGCGAAAGCGGGGGCGGGGACAAGCTTGCCCCTGCGGAGGCAGGGGCCGACACAGCGACGGTCAAACACATAACATGACGCAGGGAGAAACACAATCTATGAGGTCGACGAGCATGATGTTTACATTCTTTAGCGCGTTGATGGTGTTTAGCGCTATTGACTCACCTGCCGCTACGAACGAATACCCGCTTTATGTGGGCTGGGCCTCGGCGGATATTACTCCGGATAAGCCGGTGAATCTTGAAGGACAGATGGCTAAGCGAATCTCACAGGGCACTTTGGATCCGCTCACTGCGACCGCACTGGCTCTGGAAACCAAGCAGGAAAATGGAACTGACGAGCAGGCGATCATGATCTCGTGCGACCTGCTGTGGACCCGAAAGGAAATTCAACAAAGGCTTCAGAAATTGGTGGGGTCCCGTATCACAGATCTCGATGTGAGCAAGCTATTTCTAAATGCAACCCACACCCATACAGGCCCTGGCGTCTTAGACGGGGCTTTCTATGATCTATATGACGTATCCAAAGATGAAGGAGTTATGAAGGCGTCACAGTATGCGGATTTTCTTCTGGAGCGTCTTTCTAAGATTGCGGCGCAGGCCTGGCAAAGCCGCAAGCCGGCAGGTGTAACCTGGGCGCTGGGGCATTCGCTGGTAGGCTTTAATCGTCGGGCGTCCTATTTCGATGGTCGGGCAGTTATGTATGGCAATACAAACCAGGAGAATTTTTCGCACATTGAGGGCTACGAAGACCACGGACAAGAAATGCTGTTCTTCTGGGACAAAGACCAGAAGCTAACCGGCATGGTGATAAATGTTGCCTGTCCCGCACAAGAGACGGAGCAACTGCTGCAGGTTTCTGCCGACTTCTGGCACGAGGCCCGGCAAGAAATTCGAGCAAGGTACAGTAAAGAGATATTTGTCTTTCCACAATGCGCAGCAGCCGGCGACCAGTCGCCGCATCTATTGTGGCGAAGACAGGCCGAAGATATCATGCGCCAAAGAAGAGGAATTTCTCGCCGCCAGGAAATCGCACGCCGGATTGCCGACGCGGTTGACCAGGTTTCTCCGTATGCAAAAAAAGACATCAAGAACAAAGTCGTATTTATCCATAAAGTCGCAGAGATTCATTTGCCCACTAAGGAGCCGCCTGATTTGCCGTTCTACACTTGCGACTCAGTCAAACCGGCTGAAATCCACGTGATTCGGCTGGGAGACGTGGCCGTGGCGACAAATCCATTCGAATTGTACCTGGACTATGGGATTCGAATGAAAGCTCGCAGTAAGGCCGCACTTACGTTTATCGTGCAGCTTTGCTGCCAACATTCCGGGTATCTACCCACCGAAAAGGCGATTCGAGGCGGAGGTTACAGCGCGGATAAGTACATCGTCGGACCTGAAGGTGGACAGGTGCTGGTCAATGAGACCGTCCGACTGATCAATGCCATGTGGAATTAGTAATTCCTCTCCCGTCGCCGTACCGGCCCCTGCCTCCGCAGGGGCAAGCTTGTCCCCGCGAAAGCGGGGAGCTAAACAGCGCTGGCTAAATAAAAAGGCCGCCCCGTGAGAGAACAGGCTCCCAAAGCGAAAGAAAGTCCCGCCGGAGGAGTCTCTCTCACGGAGGCAACCTTTTCTGTCGCGGATCCCGCACTAATTGCCCCACAAATTCGTGGGCCTCTCGCGACACATCGGCAATTAGTGCGGGACTGGCCTTAGAACTTGTACTTCAAACCAAAGGTCGCCCAGGTTTCATCCTTGTCGTCGTTGACGGACTTATCCATCGTTATCTGGTGGTAGACTCCCGGAGTGAACGTAAGATTCTTGTCGAGGTTAAAATCTGTGGAGACCCCGAATACAGCATTTGACCAATCCTGGTCCACGTTCTGGCCGCCGGGCCCAACACCATCATTGTACACCAGCTCTGCATGCAGATTTAGCACATGCTCTGGAATTTCCGGCACAAGGCCTTCAACATGCAGGCCATAGTCAAGCATGAAGATGTGCGCAAAACCAGAGGCGGTTCCAGTAGTGCCAGACCGACTTCCAACCCAAGAACCGCTACTTGATGGCCAGAGCTTAACTAGAACGTAGCTGGGTACAACACCTGCAGGGCAGATTTTGGGCAAGGAAAGAACCGCATGCAACTCCTGCAGATCGGCATTTTCGTCACGAAGGTCCGGGTAGTTATAATAGACCCAAGCGAGTCTGTAGTTAGTGGCGTAGGATTCATCAGCAAACATCCGATTCTGATAATACAGAGTATAGTCCCATCGCTCGGTTAGTTCATAGCCGCTCGAATTGGCTCTATGACCTGCGGCGCTGATGCCAAAGCCTGTACCAAACAAGTTAAGGTCAACCGACGGCTGGATAGCACTCTTGTCTCCGTAGACGTCAAAGCCTCGCCAAATATATTTACTTTGGAAGGTTACATCAATCGCTCCGTGCAGCTCACCTTCCTGGGCTTGCGCTACGCCAGTTGCCGCCAACAACATTACAGCAGTTACTAAAACTCCTTGCTTCATAAAAGTCTCTCCTTAAAAACATACTTGCTTACCTTTTCCACCCATTTCTATTTTGAACAACTATTTAAGGCCTGTCAATTCCGTCTATGCTTTTATCCGACAGGCACCTTTGGCAGGTCTGCCAGAGCCTCCTTTATCTTGGCCTCGGGATATTCGTAATCCTCTAATTTACCACTAAAATAAGCATCATAAGCGGCCATGTCAACATGTCCGTGGCCGCTGTGAGCAATAAGTATCGTTTTTGACTCGCCAGATTCTCTGCACTTAAGGGCCTCGTCAATGCCCACCCTGATAGCATGGTTTGTCTCCGGAGCGCTGAGAATACCCTCAGCACGGGCAAAAGTTACACCAGCCTCAAAGGTGGCAACTTGGTGCACGGCTGTTGCTTCAACAAGTCCCAGTCTATGCAGATGGCAGATGATCGGTGCCATCCCGTGATAACGCAGACCGCCAGCATGAATTGGCGGCGGAATAAAGCCATGCCCCAAAGTATACATCTTAATCAACGGCGTCAGCTTGGCCTCATCGCCGAAGTCATAAGCATATATTCCCTTGGTCACACTCGGAGCAGCCATTGGCTCTACATTGATAATGCGTAAATCCGGCTGTGTGCCGTCAATTTTGTCCTTCAGGAACGGCAGGAACATGCCCGCAAAGTTTGAGCCGCCGCCGATACAGCCCACGATGATGTCGGGATACACTCCCGCCATTTCCATCTGCTTTTTTGCCTCCAGGCCGACGATCGTCTGATGCAGCAGCACATGGTTGAGCACGCTGCCCAACGAGTAGTGTGTGTCGTCATGAGTGGCAGCATCTTCCACCGCCTCGCTGATAGCAATGCCTAAACTGCCGGGACAGTTGGGGTCTCTTGCCAGTATCTCACGCCCTACTTTAGTGTCCCGACTTGGACTGGGCACGCACTCGGCACCCCAGGTCTGCATCATACTGCGGCGATACGGTTTTTGGCGATAGCTGACGGCGACCATATAGACCTTAATCTTCACGCCAAAACACGCACCGGCAAAGGAAAGAGCGCTTCCCCACTGTCCGGCTCCGGTCTCGGTGGTAATCCGCTTGATGCCCTCTTTCTTATTGTAGTAGACCTGAGCAACAGCGGTATTAGGCTTGTGACTTCCAGGAGGACTTATGCCCTCATACTTATAAAAAATCTTAGCCGGCGTATCCAGAGCCTTCTCCAATCTGTACGCGCGAAAAAGATTTGTCGGCCGCCATAGACGGTAGATGTCACGAACCTCATCGGGGATGTCGATCCATCGCTCGGTACTGACCTCCTGCTTGATTAGCTCCATGGGAAATAGGCGAGCCAAATCCTGTGGTCCTATCGGCTTGCCGGTGCCAGGGTGCAAAACTGGCGGCAAAGGCTCCGGCAAATCCGCCTGAATATTGTACCATTGAGTAGGCATCTGGCTCTCGTCTAACATAAATTTTGTTCTCTCAGCCATTTTGCTCTCCTTCAGTCAATTTAATTACCTTCCCGGCACCCCCTCATCGACCGACAAACTGTGCTTATCTAATCCATTGACCCAGACCTGTCAAGAAAATTTAACCAGAATTTCCGCTCAAAAAACTATTGCTGCATAGCCGACACTGTCAAGGCTGGTAGTTCCCATCTCTCGAAGCATGACATCATTACTGTTTGTATGCGCCAGTAACAGCCCTTGAATTTTGCCCAGTTGTTTGGCTGCTGCAATCGCTGCCGCGGCTGCGCCTGGCCCACAGGCGTTGCAATTCTCCGCAGCACTGGCTAACAAATCTTGCGGCTCAAGCTTCAAAGCTAAATCAATAAACCGCTGATCGTTGACCCTACTGGCCCAGCGCAGGGCCTCCGTACCCGTCCCCATGGGCACAAAACCGTAGCGAGGCCCATAATGGGTTAAATCGGTCGAGCCGATGCAAACGATTTTTTTGTTCGTCTCTCGGCTGATGATGTCACCAAGCTTTGTGCCCAGTGACACCGCCTGCTCTCTGGGCGGAACAATGATGGGCAGTATCTTCGCATCGGTAAACAGATGCTGTATGAATGGCACCTGCACCTCGATGCTGTGCTCGAAACCGTGAGCGCCGCAGTCACTGACGGCAGTGCCGGTGCCCAGGACGGCCACAGCCAGTTCTTCGTCAACGTCAACCTCACCCAGCGGTGTCAGCCAACTACCTTTGTCATAAACAGCCGGCGACTGTCCAAAGTAGCCGTGGGCAGCGCCGAATATTACAAAGGTATCCACGTTCTCGTGCCGGTTTTTTATCGCTGAGAAAACCAGCGCAGCCAGGTCTCCACTGAACGTCCAGCCGGCATGTGGAACAATTCCCGCTACTATTGTCCCAGGTAAGGTCTTCGGTACTGCTTTTGCCTGCAGGCACTGGTTAATCTGGTCTATACAGGAATGACGCTGGGCCGGATAAAACTGACCGGCAACAATAGGCTTCCGTGCTTGCATTTCCGCCACCTATCACTTGCATTCGTGGCGCCAGGCCACTATGATTAGCAGATATTCCAACGCCTGCCCCCGCGTCTTCCGCCGCGAGGCGGGCGGCGGGCCGCAGAACATTCTAACCCTTTATAAAGAAAAAACAAATGGTATCTAAAAAAACTAAAAATTCAAAACTAAAACCCCTGCGGGGGTTCCCGCTTCGCGGGGTCCCGAAGCAGGGGCCGCTCGTCTCGGCGCAAAAGAAAATAACCACAGATTACGCGGACTCCACGGACGAAAAAAAGAATCAAAAATCTGCGAAATCTGTGAAATCCGTGGTTTCAAAAGCCGGGATAGCGGTGGTAGTAGGCTCGGATAGCGATATGGACGTAATGCAGGACTGTATTGACACGCTGTTAGACTTTGGCATAAAACCAGCGGTGCGCATAATCTCAGCCCACCGCACGCCGCAAATAGCCGCCGAATTCGCTGAAAATGCTGACGAAAAAGGGATAAAAGTCATTATCGCCGCCGCAGGTATGGCCGCTCATCTGGCAGGCGCCCTGGCCGCGCGCACTACACTGCCGGTTATTGGAGTGCCGCTAATTTCTGCCGGCGGATTAGAAGGCATTGATGCGTTACTCTCCACGATACAGATGCCGCCTGGCGTGCCGGTCGCAACAATGGCTATCGGTAAAGCAGGCGCCAAAAATGCCGCCCTTTTCGCGGTGCAAATCCTGGCGCTGACAGATAAGAACCTCGCCAAGAAACTCGCCCAATTCAAAAAAGCTCAACAGCAAAAAGTGATCGAAAAGGATTCAGCCACAGATTTCACAGATTAACACGGACTTTTTTAACAGTGAAAACCCGTGTCCCAAATCAACAAAAAGGCGAGATTGGTCAAAATGTCCTTGTAAAGGAGGACGGTGTTCCATTAGAATGAGTAAAACGAAAGTCTCCTGGAGGACATTCAAATGAAAAGGGCAAATCTAATCAGGTTCGTTGCGGTATCTGTGCTGCTTGTCTTATGGCCTGCCAAAAGCCCAGCCCGCCATACGTCGGGCGGGCCGGCTAAAGAGTACGTTCTGAGGTTAGCCCCTGCGCAAGCAGGGGTCGAGCTTCGATTCGTGCCGCAAGGCGAAAAGGGCTATGTAGTTAAACAAGCCAGCCGAAAAGCGGGAATAAGCGCCTTAGCCGGCACGCTGTTTCTTGAAGAAGGCCGGGTCCAGCCTATCGGCGGCCTGAACCGTCGCGGTGTATGGATAGTGGAGAACGAAGGTCCAGCCAGCCGCAACGAAGACACTATGCGCTCGCTTCGATCCAGCGGCCAGGTGGCATACGCTGCCCCGCTGTTCACATCAAACGGCGAGACGGTGGCGATTATTCCTGAGATCGTTATCCGTGTAAAGCCGGGCATTGAGATGGATGATGTTCGCAAGCTCTGTGAAAAGGCTGGCTGTACAATTAAGAAGCGTATGGAGTTCACCACACAGGAGTATCTCCTGGAGGTTCTCGGGCCGGATGCTGAAGCGGTGTTCGCTGCCGTGCAAAGACTCGGCAAATCTCCAGAAGTAGAATGGGCTTGTCCGAACACCGCATCCCGGCCGCGCTTGGCTGGAGAGACTCCCTCCGCTGGCGACCGTTTCTATGCGCAAAATTCTGCCCAGGGTGCTACTGCTTCTACCACGTCAGGTGTGTTCCCGAACGACCCGTACTTCCCGAAGCAGTGGCATTTGCACAACACGGGCCAATCTGACGGCACACCGGGTGCGGACATCCGCGCTCCAGAAGCCTGGGAGATTACAACCGGAGACCCAAACATCGTAATAGCCGTGATTGACAGCGGTGTGGACTCAAAGCACCCTGACCTGATCAACAATTTGGTACCAGGATATGACTTCTATGACAACGATGCTCAGCCGGACCCGGCACTTGACCATCGGTTCAATGCCCACGGCACCTGCTGTGCGGGGGTTGCCGCTGCCGAGGGTAACAACGCTCTCGGGGTCAGCGGAGTTACATGGAACTGCAAAATCATGCCCATTCGGTGGGAATCGTTCGCGTCTGACGGGAAAGAGACTTGGATTACCGACTCAGATGTTGCAGAAGCTCTTCGATGGGCTGCTGCACACGGGGCCGGAATCCTCAGCAACAGTTGGGGCTTCTTCGCGCAACTCCCAGCCACTCACTCAGCCATCATGGATGTGACGCGGAAGAATGGCATCGGGCGGCATGGTAACGGGTGCATAGTCTTGGCCTCCTCGGGCAACGATAACGGGCCTGTCAATTACCCCGCTCGATATCCAGAAGTCATTGCCGTTGGGGGCGCGGACCACAATGACGTCCGGTGCTACTGTAGCAATTATGGGCCGGAACTCGATATTGTCGCAACGAGTTCTCCCGGGTGTACAATTGAAGATCGGCTGAAGACCGAGGGAAGAAGGTGGCTGTGGACTACAGACATTAGTGGCCCGGCGGGATGGAATATGGATCCATTTGAGCCCAACGTCCTCGACTACACAGGAATGGGTGGGACATCTGCAGCTTGCCCTGTTGCCGCCGGTGTTGCGGCGCTCATTCTTTCTTTGGAGCCGAATCTGACTGGTGATGAGGTCCGCCATTTCCTTGAGCGGTCTGCGAAAGACCTTGGCGCTCCGGGCAGGGATGATTACTACGGCTGGGGCCGGGTCGATGCAAGGGCGGCGCTGGATATGGTATTAACTAAACGGGCAGATCTCAACAACGATTGGAAGGTAGATTTCAGCGATTTCGCAGTGTTTGCACAATGTTGGAAGACAGATGATTTGCGAGGCGATATAGGCCCTATCCCGCGACCTGACGGCGTTCTGGATGTCCAGGACCTTGCCCTTATGGGCGAGTATTGGCTGAAAGAGATTCCAGAACTCGGCCTGATAGCACACTGGAGACTGGATGAGACGGAGGGCGATATCGCCCATGAGAGGGTTCAAAAACTGCATGGTACTCTTCACGGTGGTACGATGTGGCAGCCTAGCGCTGGTATGGTAAACGGTGCGCTGCAGTTCGACGGCAGCGATGACTACTTGAGCACACCGTTTGTGTTGAACCCAGCGGAAGGAGCATTCAGCGTCTTTGCCTGGGTCAAAGGCGGTGGACCTGGACAAGTGATTATATCTCAGACTGATGGTACTGGGTGGGGAAGCATGTGGCTTGGCACCGATTCAACGGGTGGAAAACTCATGACCACGCTGATGTTTTTCGTGATACCATTGCAATCGGAATGTGTAGTAACCGATGGAGGCTGGCATCGTGTCGGTGTTGTTTGGGACGGCTCGCGAAGGCATCTTTACGCCGACGGCCAAGAGGTTGCAAAGGACACTATGGACTTCGGTGCGGGAATACGTTGTGATGGCGGTCTGCATATCGGTGCTGGCAAGGGTCTTGAGGCCGGCAGTTTCTGGACCGGCCTGATTGACGATGTCAAGGTATACGACCGGGCAGTGAAACCCTGATGGCTATACTTTCTTGCCACAGGGCTTACTTTTTAGACACGGATTTACACGGATTCACACTGTTCTATAACTCCTGATCTCCTTGCCGTGTTAATCAGTGTTCATCTGTGTCGAACATAGCTACCGGCTGCCTGCCAGCCAGTTACGGGCAAGAACTTCAAGGTCTCTGCCACCGACTGCACCCCACCGGGCAGCGAAAAGTGCGAAGTCAAGCATATCAACGCCATCCCGTTCGACAAGCTCAGGGCAGGCCGGGCAAAATTTGTCGCCTGGCTTTATCTGCCAGGCCAGCTTCGGATAATCGAACCCATCGCAGATTGTCCAGATGTTTATAAAATCCCAGCCAGCATCAGCAAAGGTCGCCCAGGTCTGCATTTCTGCCGTTATCTTTCCTATTCCGCAGGCACTTATCGCTTGGCCCGAAGCTTCGATGTCCCAGAAAGAACCACTACATTGCCCACTACATCTTCCCACTAAGCCACCCCCCGCCCAGCGCTGGGCGGGGCCGCCAACTTTGCCCGCTGAATAGCAATTTTTCAACGGACCGCTGCGGTTCACGCCGACCAGTCCTCCGATGGAACTTTCTTGCTGAGGCCCAAAGACTTCTGCGACGCAGTAGCAGTTTGTTATAAGCCCATCGTTTGTGCCAACTAATCCACCGACTTGTTCGGTGCCGTTGACGCTTCCGCCTACATAGCAGGCTTCAATCGCCCCAGCATTGAAGCCGACCAATCCTCCTACGCAGGCATATCCGGTGGTCGTGACATCAATTAAGCCAACATTTCTGATTTGGCTTTGCTCAGCGATGCAACCAAACAGGCCAACACAAATACAAGGCCTGCTTGTATGCAGGCCTATTATTACGTGGCCTTTGCCATCAAAAGCGCCTTCAAAGGGGACAATGGAGCGCCCGATAGGGGTGAAACCATAGCCATTATTCCAGGTCTTTGTGTCGTAAGCATCTATATTGTTTCCCAGCTCGTAGCAGGCGGTCAGGTCTCTCTCTATTTGCTGAAGTTCGTAAACATTTGTAATTATGTAAGGGTCATCTACGGTTCCGCCGCCCCTGCCGGTAAATCTGAGTATAGTAAAAGTTTGCGAGCTGCCCCACTGGCTTTCGCCTGCGGAGTTTTTCGCCTGAGCCGCAAAATAATAAGAGCCTGCAGCTACACCGGTTTGCTGCTGACAGAACACCTGTCCGGAAGTCTTAGAGTCAGCAGGGTCACTCCATCCAGTACAACACCAAAAGCCGTGCTTCCAATAGCTAAACCTGTATTGACAAGGCTCTCCTCCATCATCAACCACTAAACCCCGCAAGGTGACACTTGTACGTCCGACATCGGTCGCGGCCAGAGTCATCACTGTTGGTGGTACCACGCGTCTGGACGGATTGCAAGATAGCACTAAATCGACCGCCGAATTAGCGATGACCGGCACTCCAGGCGGCGGGTTCTGGCTCAATACAGATCCTGGCGCGACGATGTCACTGTACTGCTGCGTAATCGCACCGACAACCAGTCCAGCAGAGATAATTGCCGAGGTAGCATCCGCCTGGGCCATGCCCACTACATCGGGGACGGTGACCTTCGGCGGCTCGACAGCGGTAATAATAAGTTCGACGCTATTCAATCTGCCAGTGTCGAAGTAAAAGGCGTCGTAAATCCGCAGCCGCCAGAGGCCAAAGGCATCCTGCCCGTCAAAGGCGGACAAACGATAAGGTTCAATTGGCCTGAATCGATCGGTAAATGGCGCTTCACCTTCCTTAACGAAGGCTTGCGCTTCATCGTCAAATATGGTGTCCTTAAAATCTTTGTAATTTTCACCAACAGGGAACTTATCCAGATCATAAACATCAAACATATTCAAGCAAATTGTCTTTCCTGTTGGGCTTTGCAGAAAAATTTGCAAATCGATGACGTTGGTGTGCGTCAGATTGATGCAGACATCGAGGTCAGAAATAGTCAGATGTTCGGGGACATTTATAACCGCGTCGTTCATCCAGCCGCGGCTGTCCGGCTCATTGGGGTTTGCTGGTTTGGCGGGGATTCGCAGATCGAATTGGCCGCTGTAAATGTGGACGGAATTTGCAAAAGAATTAGAAGAAAATACCCACAGGACCCCCAGGACCAGACCCATCCATTTTGCCGCGGTGCGAGAGTCCATTCTTCGCCGGCACAAAAAAACGTATCTGTCCGCTTTGGGGCGCCTTACGGCGGATGTCCGAATGGCAATCCCGATGTGATTATAACTTGTCCGACATTGCCGGGCAAGCTGCTATCGTAGCAAGGAAAAATCAAATATCAAAAATAAAAAATCAAAATTGTGGAGCCCACCTGCAGCGGACGACTTCCTTAATTTTGCTATTTGCATTTTGATTTTTGATATTGCCAGCAGGGATCTCAGTTCCCCCTGGTGGGATCCAAACCTGATAAATTGCCGGAGCTGACCTTGCCCAGCAGACTGTCGATGAGTCCAGAGGTGGCAGGCAGTCCGCCGCTCTGACGAGCATTGTTTACAGTGTCGGCCACCCGGCTCAGATTATTCTTCGTGGCCGCCGCCAAGGCATCCAGCAAGGCAGGATACTCGTCGCTGAAATCTCTCGACCCGGCTCGGGACGGGCTTAAACCATCCTCAGCAGGTGCGGGTATGAGTCCCTGCGTCTTCTCGTCGAAGACAAGAGCAGGGGCAAGGGCGGTGATATTGCGCGACATCGTGGCAACACGTCCATCCGGGTCGACCGCCATGTAGAGCAACTGCCATCGGCCGGGGACGGCCAGACCGTCCAGAAGACTGCCCACATACCATCCCTCTTCGTGAGAGTATGGCAGCTCCACGATAATATTGGGCCTGGTGACGCCGGCTGGCGGAAAAACGACAACATACACGCCACAGTCCTGGGTGAAGCGAGAATGGCGCACCTGGACCCTTATCTGGAGCATTTGGCCAACTACGCACGAACTTTCCAGTCTGACCGTGCCTTGATCCATAGCACAATAAGCCTCGCCATAAATTTGGAAGCTGTCTGTCTGGCTGCACTGTGGGCATTGCCACGACACGCTCGATTCATCTGAGGGCTCATTCGTGACAGCATTACCAGCGGCCCAGAACTGGGGGTTCTGATCGTCATATAGGTCCAGGATAAATCGTCTGGCCTCACTCCATGCCAACTCTACCGAGCCTCGCAGAAGTATCCGATTCCAGAACGGGTGGCTGAACGATAGCAAGCCGCCAGCTTCAATTATGTGGGCCTGACAGCGTCCAAGAAGGTCTGCTTCGGATGAGGTCACAATCGTAAGACCCGGGCAGGCGGTAGCTAAGTCATGTATGAAGCTGCCTGAGAGCGGAAATTCAAGAATCATGGCTACTGGCAGGCCCCTGCCACAAGTGGCAGGGCTAATTAGCCCCTGACCAAGGTCGGAGGGCTGGATGCCAGCCTGAAGTGTGCTCAACCAGGAAGCTAACTGACCTGCCGAAACCAGTTCATCTTTATTAATGTAGAATGCGTTAGCGATGGCGGAACCAGATACAATGTAGATTGTAAGTGGACTCCCCGCGGGGGCTTCCTGCTGGCCGATGCAGCAACTCTGCAATGCCCAGTTTTCGATCGCAGCTTTAAGATTCTCGACAGTAGGAGCGGCATCCACATCAGGTTGTCCATCGAGATCACAATCCTCAGCCGGGTCAGGATGCAAAAGGTAGATTCTGTCGCCAGGCAAACAACGGGACCACCGCAACACTGTATAGGCATATTTTGCCAAAGTATTGACGCTATTTTGTAGGTCTTCGCATCGCCCTGTAAGATGATTCCAGATTTGTCCACCATAGCCGGCGACAATAATCGCAGAACCTGTCCAGCCTTCGCAGCTGCTTCGGCGGAGTAGGCTCGGCGGAAGAACCGGCACAAGCGCCTCGCAAATGGCGTCGCCATAACAGACGTAGACTTGATAAAGTCCAGCAGAGACCTCGCCTGGCGGGAACCCGGTGAAGGGAGAGCCCCTCAAATCAAACGGCAGCACTGTTAGGTCCCGCTGGAAATGAAACTGGTAACGGTACGAGCCTTCCATATCGAGGGCGACGTCGCCATCGAACACCGCCTGTCCCGCCGGAAGGCGTCCTGGGGACTGCGGTCCCAGAATGGTCAGCCTGACCGTCTGGCCGACAGAGCCCGCCTGGAATGGATAGACCGACCCGGTAAGCCAGAATCTGACGCCAGTGTTCAGGTTTTCTTGTTCCAACCGAAGGCTCACAGCGCATCGGCTCTGCTCGCAGGTTGAGGCAGCACCAGCGATAGCAAGGCCTGCCATCAAAACCGTCAGCAACGCAGTTCTCCAGCATTGACTTTGCCAGTTCTTATTCATGATTGTGTTCTCCCTTCACCTTTTTTAGACGCGGATTTACACGGATTCACACTGTTGAGGCGTAGCCAAAACATCTGGCTTGGGTCGGTCCAATTAAAAAAGGAACCTTAAGGCCAGCGCTCCATCACCGATGATTCGGTAGCTGTCATTTCCGGCCCGATGGAATCCAGATGGTTTCGTTTGCGGATTCCTCTGTGCCCAGGAATGACCCCCTTGCATCGAAAAGCGATAGAGCACTATTTGCCCCCTTGATCGGGTTCCCGCAAAGCGAGGTCCCTCAGGAGGTTTACCTTAAGGCTCCCGGGACTAGACCATGAAAAAGGCCCTTTAGAAGACCTCTGGTCTTGTATTCGCTCCCTGACTAAATGCCTAATCTTGGTCCGTCCCAACACTAAAGTCTCCACTGGCTGCGCTGGCCCCTCCAGGTTCGTTTCTGACCGAAACGAACCTGCTGGGGCTGGCGTAATCACGGTCCACCGGTAACATGGTCGACCTGGCCTATACCAAGATACTGGACGTTGGTACTGGCTCCATAGGGAGAAATAATGAGCTGAACTTGCAGTCCTGCGAAGGCCTGGATGCCCAGAGCGGCCCCAATGCCGTCGCTCCTTGCCACATCCTGGGCAAAGTTAGCCTTGAGAAACTGGTCTTGGATTCCCAGGCCACCACCAACACCAACAGCTTGCAATTGCCCACCCAGCACATTCGCAGTTTGACCGACGCCAAAGACACCGGTCAGACCTGCCGCGTAGGCACCCTGAACCAGCATGGCATTTTCGCTCTCCAGAGCTGTCACAAAGCAATAGGGGTCGGTGGCCTTCTGATTATGGCCTACTACGGCCACATTTGCGCTTTGAGCCGCACCAGCCGCACCTCCCACCAGCAGAACACCATTTTCTGCCCCAATTAGAAAGCCCTGAGCTTGGCCTAACGCCCCATAGGATGTACAGACAGGCAGAAAAATCAATATCAGAAAAACACCCAATCCTTTACGCATGTTTTTAGTCCTTTCTTGACGGGTTTTGCGTCTGCTCCGCAAGAGGGAGCCCTGCAGGTGCTGCTGCCTTTGTCAAGCAACCGTACCGCTTCAGGGCTCCCTCTTAACTGAATGAGCATGAGCAAAGCCCCTCGCCACTTCAAGCGACCACGTGGTCACTCTTACAGATCAACTTGTGTCTGTGTTGTCCCAACAATAAGACCGCTGGTAACCTGCCCGCTCGTGGAGGGGCCGCCACTGACGCTTGAATGCTGACCAGCGGCCACTGCACTCACCTGGCCCATCATGCCGGCGCTATTACCAGCCCCTTGCGTTTGAACGACTCCCAGGTCATGCGAGGCAATAGCAGAGCCGGTGCCATCAATCTTTGTAACCATCTGTTCCAAACCAACTTGAAGGCCCTGGGTTTCCATCTTTGGGCCACAGCCATCACCCACAAGTTGCAATTGGGCACCTGCGACCACGGCTGCTTGCGAGACGTTCCAGAGGCCGCCGCAAGTGCCTACGGCCGTGCCAAGCTGATTGAACAGCACAACCTCTTCCTGACAGGCCCAACTACAAATCTTCTTGTCATGCTGCTCTTGAAAGATCACGGTGAAGTTGTGGCAGGTAGCATTGCCACCCGCGCCCCCGAGAGTCACTACGTTAAGCGCTCCAATGGTGAAATCCTGGTACTGAAGCTTGAAGTCCGGAGGACACTCTGGAAGGGTCGCCAGCGCAACACCAGACAACAACATTAACGCTGCTACTGAAACTGACACTTTCCTAAGCATTTTAAGAACTCCTTTTCCTAAACTTTATACCTTGCACATCTGCTTTCAGATTGCTAACTACGCATTAGCAATCACCACATAATAAGCACGTGTCTGTTTCCCGTTTACCTCCTTTCCCCCTCCACCGATAGTCCCTTATGTACGTTTCTGGAGACTTTCAATCCCCAACAAAGAATAGTGTATTGTTAGGCTCTACACGTTATTTACCGTACCGCCATATTCTCGATACGTTGACTCGCTTGGAACCCTGCCATTTCTAAAAGCTCTCGACGGACTCTGACTCCCGGCGACTGCTGGTTCGGTGCAGTATCAGGAATATGTTGGGACCCCGCTTCGCGGGAACCCTGCGCCGCCTGCGTTGTCGTCGGCGAAGGTCCTGGCTGTGCCGCCGAGGCAGAAACCTGCTGGACAGCCTGGGGCCTGACGCGGATTCTATCGTAGAGACACTTGGGGATTCTTCTTCTGTAGGCGGCCTCCGGCCAATATCTATAGCCTTCCGCGCTGACCATAGCCTTTCCTTTGCCTTCGGTGATTCCGCTGGAGTAACCGCCGAACAAAGAAACCGAATAATTAACCTGGCTGTAACCGCCGGCACCTCCTGGAAAAGAAATGTTCGAACCTACCGTCACACCTTTCATGCCGCCTGAGACAAGTAGGATGTCAACGTCCCACGGCAAAGCCTCTGCTACCGCAGCATCGTAAGCGTGGTCCCAGTTACGGTCTACAACACCCTCTATACTTATCTTTCCCACATAAACATAACCTGCCTCTTTGAGAAGCTCTTTATCCACGTTGGAGTCGACAAAAACCAACAGAGGCTTTTCTTTGGGTCTGCGATCACGGACAAGAGAACTTGCTATTTCGAAACCCCTGCCGTGATGGAAATTATCGGGACCGCCAAATACCGCCCCGAAACCATTAAGGACGCCTCCCAGAACGTTAAGCGGCCCGTCATAGGGCAGAGACTGGACGACGCTCCTGAGCTCTCTCATATCCTCGGGGTCGTCAGGATTAAATGCGCGTTCATAAACCTGGCCATCGCCGCTGGGGCCGGTAGGAAAGTATGCTTTCAAGGTCCCCCATCCACCATGTGTCCAATAGGGCAAATAGGGAGGATATGCAGTCAGTGGCGGTGTCCGTGTCTTAATATTTGAAATTGAGGTCGTACTGATGTTAGCAATCGCACCAGAGCTTGAGCCGCCACTGATAGCAACAGCATCCGCATCAGCGTCACCGCCTTCAGCCGTGACGTCGCCTCCGTGGGCATAGGAATACCCTGGACCAATCATAGATTGGTACTGAAACTGATTGCTACTTTGATTGGCGTTGACTACATCGGCTGAACCATCGCCCGATGTGGGACCAGAGTCACCGGCGACGGCAGCCGTCACAATAGCAAACGCCAGCAGCGCTGTAATCGACAACGCAATTGAGTCCAGCTTTTTCATGATCAGCCTCCTTGACAAAAATTATGTTTTCACGTCCCAAAGAAACCCACAAACGCCCTCCTAATGTTCTGAAACAACTGCAATCAAGTTTTTCATGGCCAGTCTCCTTTCCGGAAAGTTGTCGTCAAGTACCGGTTTTTCCTGTTCCATCCGTTCTGTCTGCAAACAAAAAGCCCGACAGAACATTTATGTGCTCTGTCGGGCTCGCTTTTCGTAAAGTAGAGTCCGCCGAGAATCAGTAGTATCCCGGCGCATCTAAACTGCGCCAAAAATCAACTTTTAGTCCGCCCTCATCCTTTCCTTAATCGCGGTGATGTCAACCTGTTTTATTTGACCCTGGTGCACCTGGATTTCGCAGACCAAACACCCGTAACCAACTTGCTCAGCACGGTGCCTGAGCTTCTCTAAAATCGTGCTGGATTTGTCCTGGTTTGGAAGAAGTGCTTTTTCAGAATTTTCCGCAATCCTTGCCTTAACGTACATCCTTGCTTGCCCCTTCAGTTCTGCTGCGTTCCACGCTGCAACGTCGCACAGGCGACTTCCCCGCTGCTACTTCAGTATCATCAGCTACCCGGTTCCTTTTCCTGTCAGTAACGCCCACCTTCAGCTATTTTCACTCAAAAGCCTCTTTGCCCTAAATTCTCTGGATACGGCATCAAACTTTATATTGCTTTACTAACTTCTCCATCTTTGTCAACAAAAATTTATAGGACTTTCAAAATTTTTTGCTGCCGAACTGCCTGAACAAACATAAGCTTGGCATTGTACTGGTGTTACGAACATCAGATAGCGAGGAAAATTTTTCTCAAAAGCTCACTGCATCTATCCGCGTTGGACCTACTTTTTGTATACCCCCTCATTTCCCAGGTCTCTTACCTTTCTCTAAATTGCCGACCTTCTCACAAACAGTCCTTCTTATTGGCGGCGTTGCGCCTTTGGGTAAGCTTGGATAGCTAGGGAGTTCGGCTCGCCGAAGATTCCGACGGGCGGTTGGAGAGTTTTGCGCTCCAGATAGTACCAATACCGCAAGGGTAGGGCGTGACACAACCGAAAGTCTTTGCCAACATGTCACCCTTCCTAAGGAGCATATTATAGGGCGACTATTAAGCATAAAGTCAGTTTTGGTAGCACAAGCATCGACCTTATCGGAATCTTCTTTAGAGCGGAAAATGTGCTCCGCAGCAAGACTATCTGCCGTTGTGGCCAAGGTAATCACATGTTGGGAGATTATGACAGCGCAGATTAATACCGCCGTCGCTTGGGAGGGGACATTGAAAGAACTTCTTTTTCTAACAAGCACTCCGGGACGCCTGGGAGCAAAAGCTGGCCCCTACTGAGCAAAGCCCTGACATAAGCGTCATTTCACTTCCAGGACGGAGTTAAACTCACCAAAGGGGTTCAATTCAGTTAGCTCGTTGTACGGATCCTGCTGCCATTGACCATCAACGACCAACCGGTAGCGATATTTGCCCCGGGGCAGTTTTATCTCTGTTTGCCAGACGCCACTGTCACCTACTCTTTGCATAGGGTTCTTTGCAGGCTGCCAATTGTTGAAGTCGCCGGCAATTTGCACGCTCTTAGCACGTGGGCACAGAGTGACAAATGCCACTGCGTCACCAATCTGGCTGACACCGTAGTAGTCAGAAAGCTTAGCGTCGATATCTGTCGGCTTTAGCTGTTGATCTGGTTGCTCTTTAGCCTGCTCGACTTTCACAGTTTTCGGCTGCTGCTTTGTCGCCTCCAGCAGGTCACTTGCGCTGGTACTGATAGATTCAAGCTGCTCGGCTAACGAGTTAACCATCAGGTGTCGCTGCTGCTTAGCCTCAGCACCAATGATTTCCTGGGCCAAAGCAGCAAAATCCTTCTGGCCTTTACTGGCAGAGTCATACTCACTAATCGGCTGACCAAAACTGGATGCTTCCTTGATTTTGGTATTAAAGTTAACGACCGTTCTGAACATCTTATCGCCGAAATGAGATCGCAATTCCGCCAGAATTTCTCTAGCCATCTTGGTTCTTATGTCATACATGCTGGCCAGCACCCTGACATCTACCTGCTGGCTGCACCGTTTGCACAAAATCGAAAGTGTCTCCAACTGTTTACTAAGCCCGTGCAGTGCAAAGTACCCAGTCTCTACCGGCACAATGACATCGGTTGCCGCTCGCAGCGCATTAAACGTCAATAGACCCACCGCCGGGGGGCAGTCGATAATAGCATAGTCATAGCCGCTTTCGACCCCATCCAGGACGTCTTTCAGACAGCCTTCGCGTTCCGCAATCCCCGCCATTTGCTGCTCAAAGGCAGATAGGTCTATGCTCGCCGGTGCCAGCTCCAACCTATCGCTAATTTGCCACAGTATCTCAGCCAGCCTCATCGGCTCGTTTCGGCTCTTGCTTATAAGCACATCGTATATGCTTTGCTCGATCTGCTCCTCTGGCACGGCAAGACCTACCGCGCAATGCGACTGCGGGTCCATATCGACCAGCAGGACTTTCTTGCCCACCCCAGCCAGAGCGCTGGCCAGATTTATTGATACCGTTGTCTTACCACAGCCGCCTTTTTGATTAACAACCGCTATCGTCCGCATAGATTCTCTCCAGAGCCGCCTTTCTGTTGTGCAAATTTCTCAGAAGATAGAATTTCCTTAAAACTGAATAGTCCGAAAAGCCTTTTCACTGCAATTTTCAATACTGAAAAGGCAAGCAAATGTCCACTAATAGTATTCGGCAAAGGGTTCTGAAAAACTTTATCTTTTTATGGGACGGGCCTATAAAAACTGCAGCACCAATATGTTGGGTATGTCTATAGCCGAACAGGCCTGAATAAGATGCCCTACGAAACCAGTCCTGGCATCTGCCTCCGCCCGGCAATTCGGAGCAGATCTGAACCGCACATGCTGCATCCTTGCATGCCAAATACATATCTTTGATCCAACAAAATTTATAGCCGGGAGTTTAGAAAACTCGGGCAAACTGATATATTGTGATCAGCAATTTAGCCAGTTATTGTACCGACCTGCTGGCAGAAATTTCAAAAATAGGAGAAAAACTATGGCAGACAAAATAATAAAGCGACGCAGCTTTCTAAAGTACGCCGCCGCATTCGCCGCCGGAGCAAGCCTGATGGGTAAATCCATCTTTGCTCAGGAAAGCCAAAAGAACGCCAAGCTGCGCAAAGCGGTTCAACTTGGCATGTTACCCCGGCAACTTTCAGACGCTGATAAATTCAAGCTCGCCAAAAAATGCGGCTTCGAGGGCATCGAAGCCTCCCCGATGGCTGACCTCGATGCGGCACGAAAGATAGGCGAACTGGCACGGCAAGCGGATGTGCCGATTCATTCAATCGTATTCGGCGGTTGGCAGGCACCACTATCAGACCCGAACCCTGAGGTGGTCAAAAAAGGGCTGGCTGGAATGGAAACTGCCCTGCGCAGCGCTAACGCGATGGGGGCCGAAGCGGTGCTGCTGGTGCCCGCAATCGTCACAGAAACCGTCGGATATGGCGAAGCTTACAAACGTTCACAAGAGAATATTCGCAAGCTGCTGCCGCTGGCTGAAGAAATGCGCGTTGTAATCGCGGTGGAGAACGTCTGGAACAAGTTCCTGCTGAGCCCGCTGGAGTTTGCCCGGTACGTGGACGAGTTCGACAGCCCATGGCTGAAGGCGTACTTTGATGTTGGCAACGTAATCATCTTTGGCTTCGCTCAGGACTGGATCCGCACGCTGGGCAAACGCATAGTCAAGATCCATCTTAAGGACTTCAAGCGCAAGGGCTACCAGTGGACTAACCTCCTTGAGGGCGATGTGAATTGGCCGGAGGTACGCCGCGCACTTGATGAAATCGGCTACCGAGGATACCTGACACCAGAACTATCTGGCGGCGATGAGGCGTACCTGACCGACTTGTCAAAACGCATTGACCGCATCATCACACGCAAATAATGCTCACCTGCGAAAAACAGGTGGATACCAGGAAATCAGGAAACCAGGACGCAGGATATCAGAAGATCAGAGCATCAGGAGATTTATCCGCCCGACGTATGGCAGATAAATCTTGGCCTGAGTCAGACCAACCTGGTATCCTGATAACCTGATGCCCACCACCTGATAGCCTGATACTCTGATAGCCTGAATTTGCGTACAGCACAGCCGTGCCAGCAGACAGGCGGATTATCCTTTGACCTTGACCTTGACGGGTTTGGCTGCCTCTGTCTTGGGCAATGTCACGGTAAGCACGCCATCCTTGCACTCGGCCTCGATGTTGGCAGTGTCAATCTCAGCAGGCAGATTCAAGTCGCGCCTGAAGCTGCCGTAGGAGCGCTCGACATGATAGTAGCCTTCCTCTTTTCTTTCCTGCTCCTGCTTCTTCTCGCCACTTATGGTCAGCACGTTTCCATGGACGGATATGTCAATGTCTTCAGCCTTGCAGCCAGGGACCTCGGCCTTTACCACAAACTCGTTCTCCTTTTCAGCCACATCAATTGCAGGCCAGCGGCCCCGGCCCCAGACCGGAAGCTCCCAATCCTCGAAGAAACCTCTAAAAAGATCATCGACCTCATTGTGGAGCCTCGCCAAAGGGCCTCTTTCTGTCTCTCTTTTTCTTATCGGTACCAGTGCCATATAAACACCTCCTTTCTTGACCCCCGCTTCTGTCTTCCGACAGGAAGATGCGAGGGCTTCTTCCGATCAGACTCTTTTTGTACAACTCAATAAGGTAGTGAAGCAAAATCTGTGCCAGACTATCGTACCGCGCGGACCGGGAACGAATATCGAATACTGAATGATGAATTTCGAATTTCGATGTTCCTTGTTCGATATTCGAGATTCTCATAGGCTCTTGCCAGCAGGCAGTGAGGCTGTCAATTTGGCATTTTCCCCACATAAAAAAGTTTAGCCACAGAGTCCACAGACGCCGTCCTGAGCCCAGTCGAAAAGGAAGGGGCATTTCAGGAGATCGTTGTTGAGGGAGTAATCGAGATAGGCTTAGCTCCTGAAAGTGATAAAGCGATTCTGCACGAATGGGCTTTCGAGAGAGGATTCAAAGTGGGAGAGTTCTACGGACCATCGTACGATATAGATGAAGTTTTGCAGACAAAAAGTAAAATCAGAAAGGAGCAAAGGCAACTGCCGGACAATCGCCCTAATATCGTCGTTGTGAAGAACGACAATGTATTTATTCATCTAAAGGACGTAAGAGCAACAATAGGCCAACTTGAAGAGGAGGTTTACAGGTACCCTCATTTGTTAGCCGCTGTGGTCTGGGAAGAGCAACCAGGGAAAGCAGAGGACATGGCAATTATGGAGGACCAACATGTCTTTATAAGAAGAAGTAAGGCGGGCCTTATCACAGACCAATATATTATACTCTTTAACAAATTCTGCCGAATGAAAGTCTTTCCTGCCACTATTACTAACTGTACTGTCTAATTTTATTAAAGTGAACTAAGTCCTTTATTCGATTACCTTTCCAGGGGAATGGTCCCCTTGGAAAGGATAAACCATGGAGCGACGATT
>Ga0315312_1000287_pt1 | contig 71848 bp, 66 predicted proteins | sample TDP7_MG_FD_203629 | JGI IMG/M metagenome (GOLD analysis project Ga0315312, IMG submission 203629) | Freshwater sediment microbial communities from Lake Towuti, South Sulawesi, Indonesia - TDP7 | ecosystem: Environmental > Aquatic > Freshwater > Lake > Sediment | place: Indonesia: South Sulawesi... | reverse complement strand
GCCTTCCGAAGAGCGTCTTCAATCTTTTCTAGGTGAGGAAACTGTGGATAAACCTTCAAGTAGAAATTTATGAACCCAGTGTCTTGACATAAGGGTCTGCGTATCTCTTCAGCTAATCTTATGTTGTCTAGAATCGCCTGCAGTTGAACCTTTCCAAGCGGGTTTGGTTCCTTTTGATAGGCTTGGTTAAGAGCTTCTTTCACATCCTGCGGAAGCTCTATGACGGCCAATCTCAGAAGGTTGGAGGCGACGCTCTCGATCACGGACAAGATATCCAATCTTTCACCTTTGGATCTGTGAATCTCTGATTTTTTCGGATGTGCAAATTATGTCTTTCTCAGGGTTCCCTCCAGAACGCGAGGGCTACAAACGGCCATACGGGTAGAATCTGTCAATAACTATAGTTCGAAAGATTGCGATGTTACGGTACTTTACAACTCGCAGTTTCCTCAAAACAGTAGACTGACCTTAACCCTTGAGATCTTTGGTCGAGCTCTTGGTCCTAGGCATTCCTTGTCTAAAGGTTTTCAGTTTCCGCTCAAGGCCATAGTCCTAGTGATGTCAAGGCTTTGGCCACTCTTCCCACAGCGAGCATCAGAGCCGCGGTTCTCATGTCTGTCTCATGCTCTTTCATAGTGTCAGAAACATCTGTGAAGGCTTTCATCATCTTGTACTTAAGTCTACTGTTGACTTCTTCCTCGGTCCAATGTTCCCTGTGAAGGTTCTGTACCCATTCGAAGTAGCTAACTGTCACACCGCCTGAGTTAGCCAGTATGTCAGGTATTACGAAGACCCCCCTTTCTGTGAGGATTCTACTGGCTTCAGTCGTGGTTGGTCCATTAGCTCCCTCAGCGATAAGTCGCGCCTTGATTCTTTCCGCGTTTTCTTCGGTTATCTGGTTCTCCACAGCTGCCGGGACAAGTATGTCGCATTCTACTTCAAGTACATCCTCGCTTGTCAAGTTCTTGCATCCTCTGAAATCTAGGACGGAATTGCTTCTCCTCTTATGTTCGTAAACTTTTGCCGGATTTATGCCTTCTGGGTTGTAGATTCCTCCCTTAGAATCACTTAACGCAACTATTTTGCACCCGTGCTCATATAGAAGCCTAGCGGCATTCCATCCAACCTTGCCGAACCCTTGAATGGCCACAGTTGCACCTTTCATTTTCATTCCTAGATGTTGTGCCGTCTCGTCCACGCAGTAAGTCAATCCTAGTGCGGTCGCTCCTTCTCTTCCCTCCGATCCTTCTAAGTGTAGAGGTTTCCCAGTCACTACCTCCGGAACCAGATATCCCTTAAATTGGCTATAGGTATCCATGAGCCATGCCATCGTCTGTGCATCGGTGTAAACGTCTGGAGCAGGAACGTCTTGGTACGGGCCGATGACGTTAAGTATCATTGTTGTATATCTCCTTGTTAGGCGTTCAAGCTCGCCATTAGATAGATCCTTCGGGTTGCATTTCACCCCTCCCTTTGCTCCACCATAAGGGATCTCTGCGACAGCGCATTTCCAAGTCATCCACATCGCTAGGGCCGTGACCTCTTCTAGTGTTACGTCCGGGTGGTAGCGGATTCCTCCTTTATACGGTCCTCTCGCATCGTTATGTTGGACCCTAAATCCCGTGAAGACGCTGATCTCGCCGGTATCCCTCCTTATGGGGACGGACACGATCATAGATCTCTTTGGTTTCTTAAGTATCTCGCAGATTCCCGGTTCCAAGTTTAGCATTTCCGCGGTCACGGTTAATTGTTGTATCGCGACTTCTAGCGGGCTTATCTTCCCGTTCGACACCTAGACGCCTCCACTTTTTTCAGTCATCGTATGAGTTTTTAACCTTATATAGTATTGGATTCGCATCACATTTATCTACGTCTGTGGGTTATAGCTCTGCCTCAGACAGAAGGTTGTCGGTAAGATGACCAGTAGCAGATTGTTGCGTCAGCCTGAGTTCAACATCGGTACGATCGGGCATGTCGATCATGGGAAGACTACGCTCGTTGAGGCGTTAACCGGCGTTTGGGCTTCCAGGCATAGTGAAGAGCTGAAGCGCGGAATCACCATCAAGCTGGGTTATGCCGATGCGCCGATCTATCGTTGTCAGAAGTGTGAGGCTCCTCATAACTATTCGACTAGTGAGATCTGTCCCATATGCGGCTCTGAAGGCGTCTTCGTTCGTGCCATGAGTTTTGTTGACGCCCCAGGTCATGAGGCTCTGATGGCTACCATGCTTTCTGGGGCGGCTGTTATGGACGGCGTCCTTTTGGTTATCGCTGCTGACGAGCCATGTCCTCAACCTCAAACCAGGGAGCACTTGGCCGCGATAGAGGTCTTGGGCATCAAGAACATCGTGATCGTTCAGAACAAGATCGACCTAGTCGATAGGAAGAGGGCCATGGAAAGCTATAAAGAGATCCTCAAATTTGTTAAGGGATCGATCGCTGAGGGTGTTCCCATAATTCCTGTCTCCGCCCAGCATAATGTGAATAGTGATTTGCTGCTTAATGCTGTCCAAGACCGCATTCCGACGCCCTCCCGCGATCCTTCAAAGTCACCTAGGATGTTTGTTGTGCGTTCTTTTGATGTGAATAAGCCTGGGTCCACTATTGAGAGCCTGGTTGGCGGTGTTATAGGCGGGACCATAATCCAAGGTGCGTTCAAGGTCAGCGATGAGGTAGAGATCAAGCCTGGTCTCCCCGCTACTGGCAAGCCCGGCTACGAGACGCTTTTCACCGAAGTTGTTAGCCTCCAAGCTGGCGGACGCTCTGTTGAGGAGGCCTACTGCGGCGGCTTGGTCGGCGTTGGAACGCAATTGGATCCATCCTTGAGCAAGGCTGACGGTCTCGTCGGCAACATAGTGGGCAAGCCTGGGACGCTTCCACCTGTCCACTTCGATCTGTCTCTGGATATTCACCTCTTTGAGAGGGCTGTAGGCACGAAGGAGCTGATGGAGGTCAAGAGGGTCGATGTCGGGGAGAGTCTGTTGCTGGATGTAGGTGTGGCGCCCACGGTTGGAAGGGCTGCCTCGATTAAGGCCGATATAGCTGAGCTTACGCTTACTCGCCCTGTCTGTGCTGAGGTGTCTTCACGAGTAGCTGTAAGCCGGAAGATAGCTGGAAGATGGAGACTAATCGGATACGGAATAATAATCGGTTGAAGCTTGGTGAAGGCCGGTTTCGTAAGGGTTACGAGATCGCTATCGATGATCCTGTTGCCGAGTTTCTAGGTCGATACGTCACTGTGAGCACGCCTGATCGTAGGATGGATCATGGTCCAGGTGAGTTAGAGGGTGAGATCGATCATCTTAGTCGTGATACTGCTGTCGAATACTTATTGATGCCGGAACGTGTTATGACCCTGGAAGGGAAGGCTGAAGCTTTACACATGGATTTTACGGAGCTGATACCTGCTCTTAAGCAGTTGTTTGATTTGGAGGCAGATCCTGAGAAGAGGCAGCGGGATCAGATGAGAGCTTATACTTATAGGACTTGATATGAGGGGCTTAGGTATAATCCGTAAGCCTAAGGTATATCTTTCTGAACAGAAAAGCTTAACTTTTTAACGTACCCCTGCAGAATAATAAGTAGAGTGAAGATGTCTAGAAAAAATTATGTTATTGACGATATTGTCTGCGCGACAGCCGTGATCTCTCCTCTTTTATAAAATCGGGTAGTGTTGCTTTGACAGTGACCTCACCTCCATACAGAAATGCAATAAAATATCAGAAACACGCGAACAACAATAACGAGTATTATCGAGGCGATACACATTGGGGGATAAAAGACTATTTGGATGAGATGAAGACAATTTTTGACCAAGTATACGAAGTAACGGTTGATGGCGGGTATTGTGCTATAATTATAGGTTATGAGATAGTAAATGCCGAGATTATTCCCCTTCCAAGTCTGCTTATCACAAAGCTCCTTGAGGGAGGATTATGGAAGTTACGCGAAGAGATAATTTGGTATAAAGTTACAGCTGGTCGAAATGGAGCTGGTAACCGTTTCGGGGTTACAATCAAAAATCCGTATCCTACATATTATCATGCAAATGTCATGCACGAATACATTTTCATTCTCAGCAAAGGAAAGGTCAAACCAAGCGTTAGAAGAAGGAAAGTTTCTGACCGTCTTAGAAAGCTTCAGGTCAACGAGATTATGAAAAGGGAGATTGCAAACTCGGTTTGGAATATTACTCCCGTTCCGCCGGGTGCCTTGGATCATCCTTGCCCGTTCTCCGAACAAATTCCTTGGAGGCTGATTAACCTGTATTCTCTTTCTGAGGACGATGTCATATTGGACCCATTTAATGGCAGTGGCCAAACAACAAAAGTTGCCAAGAACCTTAATAGACATTTCATTGGCGTTGACATAGTTCCGGAATACGTTGAACTTGCTAAGAAAAGATTGAATGAGGATCTTTCCCTTTCAGACTTGAAATATGTCAAGGAGTGGGGGAAGGAGAGAATTTTGAGATTCAAACCTGACTCCAATGGTCTTGGGAAATGGTCATATGCGCAGCAAGAAAAGAGCTAGAATTTTCCTGAATGAAAAGATGATGGAAGAGGAAAAGACGCTTCTGGAGATGGTAAACAATAGATTGGTTGAAACAGGTCTCCATCTGCGGTTAGTATCACTCAAAATTCATGAGGATGGAAGTATAAGTACAGAATTTGTTCCTCCTGTGCACAAATATATAAAAGAAGAGATGTAAGCAACTATTATCGTCCTAGAGGAGCTGACGGAGTATTTATCACGGTAAATCGCAATTCACTGCAACTTCATCTCTTCCTTTTAGTACGCTCTACCTGCTTTAGCAGGGGCCAGTTCGGCAAACTTTCCCTTCATTTCTAGCATATTAGAAAATAGTTCCTCATCTCCATACAAATACCCTTTTTCCAAGTGAAGGGCACCGACTTCTGTGAGCGATTGAACAAAGTGATTCAGCTTTATTGTTGAAAATGGCTTGTAGACTGTTCGATAGATGGCAATAAGTGTTTCTGGTTTGCGATATAGAAGCTTTTCTGCCTCCAGAGCTGGTTTATAGTAGCAACTATTAACGTGCACATAGGGTTCGAATTGGTGTGTTTTGAAAACATCTCTAAGAGTAGAGTAGCGTTCTCGAATGACATAAGATAAAACGGCAATTCTGAGTTCTTCGATGGCTTTCGATTGAGCTCGCAGTTCTGTAAAAAGTGGTCCGTAAGTATGGCCTTCATTGGTTTCCATTGCCAAATCTAACTCTTCAAGCAGTTTCAAATATTGTTTTAGCCTATCTGTTCTTGGCGCTGCAGCTACTTCTTCATGAGTCATGAAATCTCTCTGGAGAAAATTGGAGACAATATGCATCATTGGGCTAAATACATACTTTGCTTCACTGATTCTTGCCAACTTATCGGATGAAGCATACGTGATAATTCTTTCAGCTCTTTCCCGCCACATTCCAAGAAATGAGTGGATTTTTCCTACACATTCCTCTCGTGAAGTAGCTTTTTGGAGTTTGAAGTCTTCTGTTAGCTGGATTGTACCCAGTTTCTTCATTGAAATGAACTTCAGGTATCTTTCGTTTGTTAGATCGTCTCTGATTATTCTGGGGTAATCAGATTTTAGTTGAGCAACCCATACTTTTCTCTCAGAATCGAATACGGGGGGCTCCACAGAGACTAGATTGCCGTATAGCTTGAAGAGAGACCTTCTCATCTCATTCATAGCGGTCATTTGGTTTCTTCACTCCTTTCGTTCATTTTGTTCTTGCCATACTCGGTAATCTTTCTCTGTTCCCGCTCTCCTATTCTTATCTTAATCAATACCGTATCTATCTTCTCCCACATTGAGATAAAACTTCCTATTTTCTTTTGGCTTTCACCATATGCAGGGTCATTGAAGTAAATTAAGTTGTTTTCTACATCCAAACCCGTAACTACCATAGAGTGGACAAATTCCCTGTGATTATCAGATATGAGAATCCATGCGATGACAGGCATATTAGCGTTAATCTCATTTTCGATTTGAGAGAAACTGTTTGAATAACTGTATTCGAATCTGAGGGAAGGTATTGCTCGTAAAACTTCCCTGTTAGAATTCAGGTTATTAACGTTGTCCAAGACGGTTCCATCTTCATTTGTGTCAATAATCTTGGCTATTTCTTCAACTTCAAGGTTTGGAATTTTCCCGTCTGGAACAAGATTGCGGATGTACTCAAGGATCATTTTAATGCATACTGGTACACAGGAAAAATCTTCTTGCTGAAGTATGAGTGGAACTTTTAATCTCGGCGTTATCCTTATCAACTCCCACTTCGGCTGGGACAACTATATAAACAAGAGTATTCAGTCCTTAAAGTTTTATTGGAAGATCGATATCCTGTTTGATTGCATTGTGAAGATAATAGATTTGCTCTATGCGTTCTCCAGATTCTCTTGGACACCTCGGAACTGCTCTGGGGCAAATTCTAGATTCTCTATGACCTCAGCTGCGATTACTTCTCGTTCTCAGGCAATCCCTCATTGATTGAGTGAAATCCCTGAACATCCCTTCAAAGAAACTCCTCTTAAGGCACAGTCCACTCCCTATGCCTGGGCATTCATCCGTGTAGGAGAAAAGGTATCGGTTACTTCCGATTTCTTGGAGCTGAAAGGGGTAGAACCTACAGGTTAACGGTCTTATCTTATAGATTGAGCATGATTTATCCCTCAAGAAGACGCATCCACCATCCTCAGTCTTCTTCATCAAGTAAACGTAAGGCTCGGAACCCTCGATCTCCTCAGCGAACGCATCAAGACCTATAGAAGTCTCTTCCGATACGCGTTCAGCTTCGATGTCTAGCAGGAGGATTCGCCTAATCCTATGCTCAGTGTCGCCACAGCATGAGGCACATCTTTTGCATTTGAAACGAACGCGCTTAGGATATAGAAAACTCAATGGTACCTCTTCTAGATCATCCAGCAAAACTATATAAGGATGTCTCCAACCAATTCTGTATCGTCGAGCTTTTCTTACCATATCTACGTTAATTTAATAGTGACGTTGATAGTTTTAGGCACATTGCTATGCCGAGAAACCTTGGTAGAAGAAACGAGAAACCGGGCGAAGTATGAATGGTGAAGGACAATCGTCCAATCATAATAGTAACTATGGGAGATCCGGCTGGGATAGGTCCCGAGATCTCGCTCAAATCCCTCCTAAAATCGGACATCTACAAGCTCTGCAAGCCGATCCTGATAGGAGATTTGAGGCTATTGGCGAAGACAGCCAAACAATTAAAGGTAGACGTAAAGCTCAAAGCCATAGCATCGCCAAAAGACAGCGAAGGAAAAATTGGCACAATCGAAGTGATAGACCTCAGAAATGTTGACATCGAAAAACTCGAAATTGGAAAGATCAGCGCCGCGGCTGGAAAGGCCTCAATAGAATACGTGGAGAGAGCCGTAGAATACGCGTTAAGAGGGGAAGCCAAAGCCATGGTGACGGCTCCGATAAACAAGAAGGCTGTAAGCTTGACCGGAAGCAGCCACCTAGATCACACGGAGCTGATAGCAGCCCTAACTAACGTAAAAGAACCCTTAACAATGTTCTGGGTGAAAGGCGCAAGAATCTTCTTCCTTACGAGACACCTACCGCTAAAAGATGCGGTAAAAACGGTGAAAAAAGACGGAATAATAGATGCAACCGTCAAAATAGACGAGGCGCTGAAAAAGACCGGGATGGGAAACCCGCGCATAGCAGTAGCTGCCCTAAATCCCCACGCCAGTGACGAGGGACTAATCGGGACAGAGGAAGAAAAGGAGATATCTCCAGCCGTCAAAGAGCTTAAGAAGATGGGTATAAACGCTTATGGACCGGTCCCGGCCGACTCGATATTCCACCAAGCATTGGAAGGGAAATATGACGTAGTTCTATCTATGTACCACGACCAAGGCCATATAGCAGCGAAGACCCTCGACTTCTATGGAACTGTCTCTGTGACGCTGGGACTGCCGTTCATAAGAACAGCGGTAGACCATGGAACAGCCTACGAGATAGCTGGTAAGGGACTCGCTAATCCAAGAAGCCTTGAAGAAGCCATAAAACTGGCTGCTGAACTCGCGGCATCCCAGCGATAACCCATACTGCCAGGCGTATCTGATCTTATGAACCCAGCCTAAAGGATGCAGCCGACTGTTCTCCTAATATCGACTATCTGACCGAAGCTCAAATTCTCTAGGAACGATACTTCTAGGCAGAAAGGAGACCGCCATAACATGTCAAGTAGTGGAAAAGAGGCATCAATAGACAGCCCATGGAGCATCCAGATACCCGAAGACTCCAGCATAGTGGTTGAAATCGCCGTGAGGGATCTGCAGAAGTATCTCGAGAAGGAGACGAAAACGAAAATGGAGCTGAACAGAACAAAGACGGTTAAACCGTCCAACAAGGTCATAACTGTTTGCGCAAACGATTCAGGCAATTTCAAAGTCCCGGACCTAGCGGGCTAAGACACCTATCGCTTAGAAATCAAGCAAGAGAGCATATTGATCTGCGGTTCGGACGACAGGGGGGTATCATCGGCGGAGTCTACTACCTAGAGAAACTCCTTGCTTTCTCGAACGACACAAGCCTAGACATAGTCGAGACAACGAGGAAGCCGGTTTTCAAATATAGTCCAATTGCATACAGACGGCAGAAGGATAGAGTTCGACGGTGAGTTTCTAGAATACGGGTACGACTACGACTTCTCAACCGTGCCCATACCGGACGAGGTCTTCAAGTACGACGCCGAGATCTGTGAAAAGAAAGGGTTGGAGTTTTTGAACTACTAGGCTTTAGGCGGTGCAATGGAAGCCTCCGGTTCGCCCGTTCCTTACAATGATATTCAGATCATGAGTGATGTCAAGCAGATAGGCGGATCAGGCATATTCGACGAGACTTTTCCGGGCAGAGAACTCGCAGGCGAAATGTATTGCTGGACATCTTGGGAACAGAAGCCCGAGATCTATGAAGTTCTCGAAAAGATCGCTGTTAGAGACTTCGGCGAGAAGGCCGCACTCAAGATAATAGAAGCATGGAAGCAGATAAGCTACGGAGCCAGCAAGATCCCCGCTTGTAGCCTACACGTGGGGCAGTCTCTGATACATAACACGCCATACTTGTCGCTGTACCCGGTGTCAGATCCAAGGACTTCATTCCTTTGAGAGCAGACAATCCTGGCCTAGTTTACTACCATCTGAGGAAGGTACTCGACGTCGGTCCTGACTACTTAGACAAGCTGACAAAGTTCTTCAAGAGAGCTGCAGAAGAGATGGACAAGGGCATTGAGATGCTGCACAAAGCCGATGAACTCGTGAATAAGGAGACTGGAAAGAGGCAGATCGAAGAATGGGTGGACAGAGTGACCTCGCATGTGTGTGGATTCTATAGTATGGTGAACTACCTCGAGTTTGTCAAGGTGCTCAAGAATAAGACTCCATGGCAAAGGGAACAGGTGATGGAGCTCATGCGGAAAGAATTGAGAATACGAGAAGGCATAAGGTCGCCGCCGAAAGGTGGTTAGCCAGGAGGATTAAAGAGCGCCCAAGAGACATAGTCCACTCTAGATACATTGATACACGGGAGCTGGAGAAAAAGATTGTCGAGATGGAGCTCGAGGTGTCCGAGCTGAGGAAAGGCCTCTACTATAGGCGCGTAGAAGCCTCCTATACACTGTAGTACAATGATATCCACTTAGCCTTCTTTCCTACCCTCATATTTTTCGGTCAATAGCACAGCCGACTATTGTCGGGTATACTAGAGTTACTGGATTCCCAAGTCAACCGAATGCGAGTCCGAAATGACCGACTTGGTTTGCACGAAGAGTCTGAAGTTTTACCTCAAAAAGATGGCATACATCGGATTCCACGGAGTCCCAGAAAACTGCACGACCATTCCGGTAAAGCTTTACTAGGGGAATTCTAAAATATATGCATTCGTACAGAGTTGGCAAGGAGAGAAATGCCTTGATAGTAACTGGGGCAGATCTTCTTGCCATGGAACTCAAACAACAAAGTGTGAGTTGGGCATCAACGCTGTGTGGGAACGGATTGAACCCATTCTACGTTGCATGCCGTAAGGCCGGCATCCGGTTGATAGATACTCATAATGAGCAAGCAGCGGCTTACATGGCAGATGCATATGCGAGGCTCACGGGTCGAGTTGGAGTTTGCGCGGTGAGTAGTGGAGTTGCCCATTCGAACGCCCTCACAGGGGTTGCTAATGCCTTCTTTGACGGTGCGCCCCTCTTGTTGATTACGGGTGCAAGCGCGGGATATGGAGTCGGTCGCGGGGTATTTCAGGAGTTCGATCAAGCGGGTCTTGCTACGCCAATCTCCAAGTTTGCCAAAGTGGTTAGCCGAGCTGGCGACCTCAGGTTCTTAGTTGGACAGGCATTTGCAGCAGCTTTGAGTGGCCGACCGGGTCCTGTACACCTAACTATTCCAGTTGATGTTCTGGAGGAAAAAGTTGACACATATGTCCACATTGCCGCGAGTAGGAATGCTGAAACATCAGTAGTAGAACAAACGGGTCAGAATCTCGTCACCGAGGCTGCTAAGGTTATTAGGCGTGCAGAACGCCCTCTGCTCATAGCTGGAAGCGGCGTCTTCTATGCGAGGGGACAGAAGGCAATGATGGATTTCAGCGAGGCTTCGGCCATTCCGATAGTTACTCCCATATGGGATCGAGGCGCAGTTGAGAAACCCCACCCAAACTTCCTCGGTGTTATAGGCGCCGCAAGTGGAGAACCACGTCTTCTAGAAGACTCAGACCTAATAATTCTGGCCGGTGCAAGAGTAGATTACAGGGTTGGGTTCCTTGCGTCGCCAAGGGTGAGGCGAGACGCGTTTATCATACGCATAGACAGAGACGTATGCGAGTTGGGACAGGGGATTGAACCTGACTTGTCCTTTGCAGCAAGCCCAGCATTGGTGCTTGACCAATTGGCTACGGAGATGCGCCGTTTGGGAGAATCTCCGCACAAGAGATGGTTAGATGAAGCGCGAGAGCGTTGGCATCTCTTTCGGGCCCCTTGGATTAAGAGGCCTTCACCCTTAACTAAGCCGATGAGTGGTCTGCATATCGTGGAAGCTATTCGTCCATTACTGACGGACGATGTCATATTCCTGATTGACGGGGGAAACATCGGTCAATGGGCACATATGGTGCTGGCTGACCATTACCCCGGTCGGTGGCTTACATGCGGAGCGAGCGCCGTAGTCGGATGGGGAATTCCGGGGGCGATGGCGGCGAAACTGGCTTATCCCGATCGACCTGTATTGCTTCTTTCAGGAGACGGCGCCTTCGGGTTCACGGTAACCGAACTGGAATCAGCAGTTCGTCAGAACTTACCTTTCGTGGCGGTTGTTGCGAACGACAGCGCATGGGGGATAGTGGTCTGTGATCAGAGACGCGCTTTCGGAGAAGAGGGAGTGATTTCCAGCAGGATTGGAATTATTCGGTACGACCAAGTTGCTGAAGCCTTAGGGGCAAACGGACTGAGGGTTGAGGATCCAAAGGAATTGGTCAAGGCTATCCAAAGGAGCTTTTCGGCCGACCGCCCAACGATCATCGACATCCCAACATCCTTGGGTGGGCCAACCGATACCAAGTAGACTATCCTCATTGATCTCCATTCAGGTATTAGCATCTTTGTTCTGCCTTTCATAACACTGTATTGGACATGTCTGCAGGAAGGAATTGAAGGGCAACACTCTCTTTTTTAGCTTCAACCTTGAAGTCGTAAGGTTGATATTGGCTAGGCAATATCCTCGAGATCAGCCCTCAATCTTGTCTAGCGTCATAGATCGATGACCTAAGAATCTATTCCTCTCAAGAGTTCGGGCGTTTTCATCGGAGGATAACGTGATATCGACCGTCTTGCTTGCAGGACCTCTAGCAATCTATAGGTTCTTCTACCCAAGATAAGGATATCGCATGCACTATCCTTTCTATTTTTGAGCTGAAGATCAACGCATTATGAGGCGGATTCATTCTCGGCCCAATTGATTGCGTTCATCGGAGAACCGCCGGAACCCGCGAAACCCATTGACCGCTGCAAGGGTATGTGATCTAAGATAGATGCGAACTTTGCGCTCCTTCCTTCAAGCTGCCATAAGATTTAAGTACTGACTACTAAGTGACATTTGAAGGGAAAAGGAAAGTTGAATGAAAGGGAAAATTTTCTGAGGTCTTTGGAATTTCGTTATCCAGAATGGGTCCCATGTAGAGTGATACTTTCACCAGCTACTTGGAGGAGGTATCGTGAAGATCTAGAAGAGATTGTTCTACGCTACCCCCGAGTCTTCGGAGATTACAAAGTGGGGAGTGTTAATTTTGACTACCTTCCACCAAGATACGGGAAAGGATATATCAGGGACAACTGGGGATGTCTCTGGCATAATATTCAGGAAGGAATAATGGGCCGGATAGTGGAGCATCCCTTAGCCGATTGGAAAGCGCTGGACACCTACAAGCCGCCAGACCCTCTATCAAAGGGGGAATTCGAAGACCGAAATTGGCAGCACATTAAGAAACAAACTGAAGAAAGAAGGAGAGAAGACCTTCTAACATGGGGAGATGGAGAAGAACTGTTTACCCGCTTATATTATCTAAGGGGCTTTGGAAACTTAATGATTGACATTTACGTCGACGACCCTCATCTGCCAAGATTGATTGACATGCTTCTAGATTACGAGACGAAGCTAGTTAAGAAATGGCTTGAGATTGGTGTAGATATAATCAATTTTCACACCGATATAGGAACTCAGAATGGTCTAATGATAAGCCCAACGAAGTTTCGCAGGTACATCAAACCCATGTTCAAAGAGTTGTTCACGATGTGCAAGCGCGCAGGCGTACATGTATATCTTTCTTCAGACGGTCGCATTGTAGACATAGTTGACGATTTGATTGAATGCGGAGTTTCTCTTCATGACCCACAGCTTAGAGCAAACACTTTGGAAGGCATCGAGAAGGCATACAAAGGAAAAATGTGCGTATACGTTGATCTAGACGAGCAGATGTTTCCCTTCTGTAAACCAGAAGACATAAGAAACATGGTGAAAAAAGTGGTGGAAAGGCTCTACTTGCCGGAGGGAGGGCTAATGGTTGATGCTGAAATATTTGGAGCGGATGTCCCGTTAGAGAACATTGAAGCGATTTTCCAAGCCATGCAGCAATTCTGTTTTGGAAAATGATTATGCGTGAAGATCTTCACCACAACTACTATAATGGACAGTTACTAGGGATTGTATTTTTGGCACGCCATTTTTTCAACAGTTCTGGCGAGTCGAAGGGGGCTGAGACCCTATGTCTGCATAGGAATCAGTAGTTTACATTCATCAGCATATTTGAGCGCGGGTTGTATCGTGCCTCGTCAGGTGATGTCTATGGTAGCGGATGGGAACCTGGATCTGGTGAAGCCTTCCATCTTCTAAGAGTAGTTGGTGTTCTCTATTGATTATCATGCAGTTCTCAAGTGAGAAGTTCGTCCACGTTGTCTTCAATCTTCCTTATTGCCTCCAGCACAAGGTCTACTTTTTCCCGTTCCATCAAGAAGTCCTTTCCTAGAGCCACGATCTCATTTTGGTAGACGCGTTCAGCGACTGGACAGTGAACCTTCGCATAGTCGACGGAATTCCCGAATACAGATTTCATCTCAACAAAGACGGGATTCTGGTATATAGGATCGTTGTGCGCTGTGCCACAGGGTATGCCCTCAGCCCTCAACGCCTGTGAGAAACGGTCACGAGACACACCCTTAAACTTGGAGGCGTCATACCGGATGAAGTAGAAGTAATAGCCTCTCTTGGTTACACGAGGGTCTCTCTTAAGGGCGTGAACGCCGCTGGTCTTCTCCAGCTCCGACGCAAAATACTCACCATTAACATAGCGGATTTCAGTCTGCTGAGGAAGTCTCTTCAACTGTGAAAGAACTAAGGCAGCTTGCAGTTCCGTCATCCTCATGTTGTAGCCTGCGACATGATGCTCGTAGATTGGTCTTCCTGGCATCCTCCCAAAATTCGCATAGGAGGCGCATTTTGCCGCTAGTTGCTCATCATTTGTGGACACGAATCCGCCCTCGCCGCAAGTCAGTGGCTTCCCCTGTTGTAGACTGAACGCTCCTAGGTGGCCTATTGATCCGACCTTCTTTCCCCGCCATTCTGAACCGTGAGCCTCAGCGCAATCCTCGACAACGAGTAGGTTGTGTCCTTCCGCTATCTCCATTATCTCATCCATATTCGCTGGGTATCCGCCATAATGAACGGGAACCACAGCCTTGGTCTTCTCTGTTATCAGTTTTCTCACCCAAGAGGGGTCTATCTGATAGGTGTAGGGATCGATATCAGCGAAAACTGGTATTCCACCAATCTGAACCACAGCGGTTGCGGTGGCGATAAAAGTCACAGCGGGGACGATAACTTCGTCTCCTGCTTCCACCCCACCTGCTTTCAGCGCTAGAGCAATGGCATTGGTACCATTATCCACAAGAAGGCCATACTTCACTCCGAGATATTCGGCAAATTCTGCCTCGAATTGGCCGTTGTATGTCTCAGGTCCATGCCATAGAGCACACCATTTACCACTCATGAGCGCGTGCAACACGGCAAACATATCCGATTCGTCAAAGATCGGCCATTTTGTATGGAGTCCACCGGGCACAACCGGCCTGCCGCCCTTGACAGCTAATTGAGCCATATTCATAACCTCCTAGCACTTTCTGATCGCAATCTGTATTTAAGGTTTTACCAAGACATCATTCACGTGGGTATTCCAGTAAGAACTGGTTTCAGACATAGAATTCCTTTCGACTTAACATTAAGCCTATACACCAGGCAACCTAAAAGAAGAAGATAATTTTACAGCAAGTAGCAAAAACATATAGTTTCAGCAATCTGAATAGAAGCGATAATGAAAATGGCAGATAGAAACTTCCTGAAATTAGCAAGCGAATTCCTTGAAAGGTATAAGGATGAGTTGGATGGGGCCTTCGGGGTGGTTATGGTCGGCTCAGCATCCGTCGGCGTCGTCGATGAACTCGGGGATATTGACCTGATTGTCTACGCGCCCGAAAAAATGGTGATTGAGAGGAAGAATTCGGCCAAGGGATACAACGAAAAATATTCTCAGAGGGGCATCGATGTCTACATAGACTGGGCACCGATAGAAAACATCAAGAAGGTTCTCGAAGACTGGAAAGACGACGAAGCACCATGGGTTCTAGCCAATGCAAAGATAATCCACGATCCAAAAGGCATACTGAAAAAGACCTTAGAGAGATTAAACGAGTATCCTCCAGATTTGAAAGAAAGGAAGCTTCTTCTCTGCCATTACCTATTGATGGCTTTCCTAGATGACTGCAAGAAGGCAATTCAAAGAGGAATGTTCCTAACGGCCGCTTTCCTGATCCATAAGGCCCTCGAAGAATTGTCGTACCTCCCGTTCATCCTCGAGACGAAGTTTGTATCTTACCCCAAATGGAGGTTCCACGAGATGCTCAAAACACCTCTTGGACGAACCATTCTTACAGAAATCGGGAAAATCATTGCCTGAAAGAGATTTCCCAGAAAGAGCTGACCGAAAAGCTCAAAGCGCTAAGCATTCTAATGGAACACGTCAAGCCACATGTACTGAAAGATGGCATCCCAGAGGAAAGAAGTGGTCCCGGATGGAGCCGATACGAGCCCGACTGGAGCCTTCTTGGCTAAGCGAATAAAGTGCACAGTATCCTTATTCCGTAAGGGCTACACGGACTCCGCCATAGCCTCCAATCACCCCAGACCTAGTATGTATGTGGAGGGTTGCTTGCCACATGCCGAATGGGTTTGGGTCTGGATTGTCCGAGATAGCGTATACGCCTCCGCTGCCAGCGGCGCCAGAAGGACCTGAAATGGTCTCGATGACGACCTCGCCTCCGCTAGCGGGAAAGATGATCACCGCCTCAACGCCGATAGGGATCACGATATCACTCTGAAAAGTATAGGTGGCACTTGCGTTCTCCAAGCCCCCGTAACTTTCTATAAAAAGTGAATTGACATAGAGGTCGATGTTTCCGTCGTTTCGGACGTGCAGTATAACCGTTTCGTTTAGACGCTTTTTACAGCCCGCAACCTTACTGTCAGGATAGACTAAGAGGCTCAAACGAGGTTGAAGGAGAAAATAGGTATAAACGCACGCAGCGACAGCAACAGCAGCCACAACCACCAGAGCAAGAATCTTCACATACCCTTTCATGAAACCAACCACCAATTATATTGGGTAGGAAAGAATTTAAGGATTGCTATGCTCACGAAAGCAGTCCGCATGGCTTGCACCGCTTGCCGCCGCTTGGGAGATCAAGATGTTCTGCTATGGAAAGACTTAAGTGCAAAGACAGTAACCGTTTTCGTGGTGAGTTTTGGGATGAATTTTGTCACGTTTCCTGATGGATTTCTTTTCGGCGCCAGCATCTCCAACTATCAGCATTTTGGCGGTCTTATCTGCGATCTGCCACTGATCGATGCTGCTAAGCATTCAACATATTATGAGGTAGACTTCAAGATCCTGAGAGAGCTGGGGTTGATGGTCTTCCGTACAGGCGTCGACTGGGCCAGAATTGAGCCTGAAGAAGGAAGAATTGACCAGGACGCTGTTAGGTTCTACCATAGATACCTCTCAAAGCTTAAGGAGACTGGCATCAAAACCGTGATAGACCTATACCACATAGGAAACCCAAGATGGATACACAAGCACGGTGGATGGACATCAAAGGAGATCGTTGAGAAGTTTCTCCAGTACGTGGACTTTGCCACCGGCGAATATGATCAATACATAGACTACTATGTAGTAATGAATGAACCAGAGGTGGTGGCCGCACAGCATGTTCTCAAGAAGGAAGTTGCCACCAGTTTCAAGAACATAAATGAAGCCATCAGGAGGAGTTACGACATAATACACGAAAAGAATGGTGAGGCCATGGTCGGCGTGGAAGACAATGGCCTCCCTATGGCGGCAGTAATCGAGCCCGGAATGGAAGGCGCGACAGAACAGAAAAGCGAAGATGAATTCCTGAAATTCTGGGAGAAGCTTGCGGAGGCGGTGGATGAGGAATTCCAGGTCCATAAAGGAAAGTTCGACTGGATAAGCGTACACTATTATGGCATGGTCGTGACGAGTCCGCGTTATTTTGCGTTTATGGTCTATCCTGAAGGGCTTAGAGAGGTCTGCAAGAGGTTATCGGAGAAGCATGGTAAGCCAATAATAATCACCGAGAATGGTCTCCCAAATAGGGACGATGACCAGAAGACAGCGTTCCTCGTCCTCCATCTGAAAAGCCTATATGACGCCATTACTCTCGACGGCGCCAAGGTTATCGGATATTGCTGGTGGTCTTTTCTTCCCGGCTGGGAAAGACTACCAGCAGTTACCGGCACTTATTATTGGAAGCCCTCCTTCGAACTTGTAGACGTTGACCTAGTGGGAAACTATGAGCGTAAACCGACGCAGACGGCGCTCGACTACAGTGAAATAATCAAGAATCGCGGATTCTCGCAAAGACTTTACGAGAGATGTCTGGCCAAACGGTCATCCATAAGATACGAGGATTGGCTATAAGAGGCTTCATGGGTCCATATCGAGATGCCGTTAAGGCTCAAAGGCTATCGGGGTTCCTCCACCTGCGCCTCCAATTCGCCCAGACCTTGTGTATATGAAAAGCTCTGCCTCCATTGTCATGACGAATGGGTTTGGGTCTGGGTTGTCGGAGATCACGTATAGGCCTCCGCTGGCAACCGCGCCAGCAGGCCCCGAGACAGTCTCAACCACCATCTCACCCCCGCCGGCCGGGAAGCTGATGATCGCCTCAACACCTACGGGGATCAGGAGGTCGATCTGAAACATATAATTGACATGGATAGATCCTAACGCATGCCCTATCGCGCATGCATTGAGAGAGAGGTCAACAGTTCCGATGTTCTTTACGTGCAGTATAATCGTCTCGTTCATGCGTGCTTTGGTGCCCGTAACATTGCTGTCCCGATAAACCATAAGGCTCACCCGGGGCAGTGCGAGGTAATACGCAAGGACTCCTGCAGAGATGGCCACGGCCGACACAACTAACAAAGCGAGGAACTTGACATGCCGCTTCATAAAGCAAGCCTCTATTTATCTAAGATATAAGCAAGTCTAAATCTTTAAGCGACTTGGATAAACCCTCAAGATTCGAAAGCTTAACGACCCTGGGATAAGACAATTAAGATCAGATCAGTAACATCAAGTACTAAAACACAAAGCAATGCTCACCATCGAGATTTTGTAGGCTCAAATAACGCCTACATTCCTGTTCTATGTTTAGCATCCTCACTAATCCTCATAACACGGCAGGTGACCTTGACACGAACACTCTGTTGGTCCCTTTCCATTTCTTGCGCGTGTCCGTCAGTCTGGTCTCTTCTTCTTGGGAAACATTCATCACCAGTTTTTTCATCTGCATGAGGACAATGGATAGAGAGAATGGAGATAGATTTATTGGAGTGAAGATTGCAGTTATGTTCACGGAGGTTTGGATATGAGTTTTGTTAAGTTTCCTGAGGGCTTCCTTTTCGGGGCGGACATATCTGACTATCAGCATTCTGGGGGTCTAGTCTGTGATCTACCACTGATCGATGCTGATAAGCACGCAACTTATTATGAGGAAGATTTCAAGATCCTGAAAGAGTTGGGGCTGAACGCATTCCGTACTGGTGTGGAGTGGGCCAGGATCTGGCCCGAAGAGCGAAAGGCAGATCAGAAAGCTGTCAGTTACTACCATAAATACCTCTCTAAGCTTAAGGAGACGGGTGTGAAAACAATAGTCGACTTGTACCACTGCGGGAACCCAAGGTGGATACATGAACATGGAGGGTGGGCATCAAAGGAGATCGTCGAGAAGTTTCTCGAACATGTCGACTTGGCTATCAGCGAATACGATCAATATATAGACTACTATCAAATAATAAATGAGCCGCTAGTCCTTGCAGCAGGATTTCTCGGGGAGCAGGAGGGATCTTCCGAGAGGGAATTCAGCGATTGCCTCAACAACATAAATGAAGCCATCAGAAGGAGCTACGATATAATACACGAAAAGAAAAGCGAAGCCATGGTAGGTGTCGCTAACCCCATTGTCCCACTCGCAGCGGTGACTGAGCCGGGAATGGAAAGCGTGACAAGACAGGAAAGCAGAGACCCAAGAGAAGCATTTTTGGAGATTTTGTCGGAGTTGAGGTACAAGGAGATCGAGGCTCAGAAACGAAAGTTTGACTACATAGGAGTAAACTATTATGGCACAGCTGTGAGCTGGCCAGGTAAGTTCTCTACAATAGTGGCCTGTCCTGAAGGACTAAGAGAGGTCTGCAAGATATTGTGGGAGAGGTACCGTAAGCCCATAATAATCACCGAGAATGGTCTCCCAAACAGAGACGATGACCAGAAAACGGCCTTTCTCATCCTGCATCTCAAAAGCCTAGCTGACGCCATCACCTTGGATGGCGTGAAGGTTATCGGATACTGCTGGTGGAGTTTCCTACCAGGTTGGGAATTTGGTATGGGCATGCCTGACTTTGGGCTGGTAGATGTTGACACCTTAGGAGATTATAGGCGCATAATGACGCAGACGGCGCTCGACTACGGCGAAATAGCAAAGAACCGCGGATTCTCCACGAGACTCTACGAGAGAAGCCTAGCCCAAAGATCCTCAATACGATACGAAAACTGGCTATAGAAAGATTCACCTATATGAATCGAAACCAGCTTCCTCTGCAAGAACTTGAAGAATCCCCAATATGTTCTTAGTACTAATTTTCTTTCCTTATCGTGAAATAGTCTTCTCCGTTCTCAGTTTTCACGTCTATCTCTCTCTTACTCAAGAGCGTATTTATGGCCTCGCTCAGAGCAGGCTCTTGAAGAGCGAGCTCCTTTCTCAGTTCCCGGTAAGGTAGGCCACCCTTCTTTTGTAGCGTCTTTAGAACACGCTTCATGATTAAGGATTTCTTCTCTTCCCCGTATATCATGAAACCTAATGCGGAATCGGCAAGACTGGCTGCTACCGCCATAAATGCGAGCACGTAAAGGAAAATTACTGTGCCTTGCCCAAATATCTCTATCACTTCTTTAGAATTGATGACCCCCGGTATGAACGGGAGTATTCCTACACCGATGTTTGCCAAGGACAACGTAATGATCGACAAGGAGTAATACGTGTATTTCCTAGAGGAGCGCAAGTAGATTGTGAGGGTCAGTAAGGCAATGAAAATTAGGAAATAGCCGAAGGACAGACTGTGGAAATCTAGGAAGGACTCAGGATAAAGCCCCTTCATCATCAAACTTTGAAGGGCTACGACCGGCGATGCAGCGATTAACACCCATGCCAATGAGATGAAGGTGAGAGCCACTTGGTTTTCTTCTCTCAAAGCCCAACTGAAAGGGACTAACGGGATGGTCAAATAGGAAACGCATAGGAGGATCGAGTAACTTGTGAGGTCCAGCCGCCTTCCCCCTATCCCTAGGATATTGCGCCGGGACAATATCAGCAATACGGTTCGCTAAACTGCCCCTCCAGGGTTGCCAGGTAGTCTGCCTTTCGTACCTCCTAAGCAATCCAGATCTATGCATCCTAGAAGGGCAGAATCCACATGGATCTGCCGATGAGGATTAGGATCGACTTCAGTACCTCCATGAAACCCCATCCAAGGGTTACGCCCATGAAGAAGTTGCCCTTGAGCGTGTCGAAGGCTTTGCCGAACCTCGGTGAGAGCACCTTGTTCGCCACGATTGAACCTATCATCATAGCCATCCCCACGGATATGGGATCACCCCACCAAGGCAGATTGTACATGTTAGTCGAAGAGACCAAAGCCAGCAAAACTAGAGGGTTCTTAAGAATGAAGTTCGCGGCGAACGTAATGATCGAACCGATTATGAAGGACCACATTATCAGATCGAAACGGAAGAGATAACCAGTCCAAACCCATTGTTGCGTTCTGGCCCAATCCATAGCGTCAATCGGCCAGAGACTTATCGTAGCAGGATAAGCGCCTGAAGGGATCGGAGAAATATTCCAGAAAAGGCTGACGAAGAGGAAACTGCTGAACATGCCCAATGCAACCACAATGATGTATGCCTTGAAATATTCGTTGTGGCTCACTCTACAGATGTCTGCCTGCATCAGGTTTTGAGCTATCAGAGCGCTGTTTGTGGACATCGCCATCGGAGCGTAAGGGCCACCTGCAAACCAGACATCTCTTCCCTGATAGCCACTTGTGTATATTATGAGCTCCCTCTGGTAGGGGATATTGAAACCTGAGAAGGATATGCCAGCAACACCAACAGACAAGAGCGACGTGAAGAAAGATCCACCCATGATGAACAAGATCAAGATGTAGATGGGGAATGCAGGTGCGAGAAAATGCACTGTTGCGGTTAGACCTGCGGATGCTAAGAAGAAGAGAAGCATCGACAGTCTTAATGGAGACCTATCCACATCGGTGTTACTCGTTCCTTTGCTCAGAAAGCCCTTGAATGCTTGTGTCAAAACCCTGGGTCTCAAAGCTAGCGGTATGAATGTTGCGGCAAGCGTCAGACCGATCGTGACGCTTATGTAGAAATAAAGTTGAGATCTCTGGACAAGGGTAAGGATGGGCCAAGATGTGCTATAGGCGGATTCCGCTGGCCAAAGGTTCATTCTCGTTATCATGTGGGTGCCTATGAAGTAGAAGGCAAATGCTCCTATGAACTGGGCTATTCCAACCCAGAGGGGCAAGATAAATCCCATGATGTAAGGAACGATATTCATGGTGAAGGCTAAACCTGCTCCCGGTATGAAGTTTGCTAGAAACGTCGTGAGGTCAAAGGAGCTGGCTATCGGCGAGGTTACGAAGTACATGCTCGGGTCAGCGGCTCCACCTGTGGAAAGATAAGGTCCAAGGAGAAATGGGAAGAAGGTAGTGAACGAGTTGTAGAAGGCCCCAAGAAGAAATGAAAGCATCAGCACTCTGAATGATCTCTTCTCTCTCTCTGCGAGGGTGATAATGGTCTGTACAACTGCTTTTGCCATAGGAAACTCCAACTTCTGGACGCGTGCGTATACGTTGTATGAGAAGTAGCCAAGCGCTATGTCCATGGCAACCGAGAAGGCTATCGAAACCAACATGATGCTTATGGGAACACTGATCGAGGGCTGGAGAAAAATCCACTTCCTCGACAAGATCTGAACGGCTTCACTTGCTGGCGGAGCCCACCAACTCGGCACGTACCGGATTATCCCGAAAGCTTGACTCTCCGGACTAGTTGAATAGTACATGTTTTTGATGGGCGTGACGAAAGCGAGGGCATAAGCAGTCGCCATAGTCTGAAAGGAAATGAGTATGAAGACTTCCTGCCTGCTGAGCGGGGCGCCGAGGGCTCTGGCGAGCTCTGTCCACAGTAGAATGACTATCCAAGCTTGCATAGGAAGCGCTATGTTGGTGATTAGAGAGTAATATATGATTATCGGCTGAATCACAAATACGGCAAAGAATATAGCCAAAAGGGTTTTCCAAGATAGACCGGGTCTAGTTTCCGCTTGTCCTTCGAGATTCATCTGTACTTCTCCTTCTCGCTTGGGGCAAGAGTTCTCCAGATAAGCATCTGCTTGCGTACGGAGTCGATGAAAGTTCTGTTTGATACGATCCACGGCTCTTGGGAGCCCGTAATCTTTCTTATGGTGATAGTCAGGCCATACTTTTCTTCCCCGACGGAACGCGCTTCTATTAACACGTCTTGGAAAAGACCTATATCATAGGGGGCAAGGCGAACCTTAGCGTCTAAGATTTCGACTCGTCGATCTTCCTCAACCTCTTCTGTCAGCTTCATATCCTCAACGCAGAAGGCGCCGGTTCGTTCAATCGTATGAATGGACAGAAACTCCTTAAGGAAGCGGAGCATGCTACGAACCTCCTCTTTTGAGCCGCTGAAGGGTGTCGGAATAGTCCAAGTGCTGCTATCTTTCGGCGGCGGTCTTAAACGCCACTTCCTTTCAAGCGAGGGCGTAACTAAACGTGAAGCCTTGCTAGCTGGATAGACACACGAGATTATGGTTAGAACCATTGATGAAAGAACGGTGATAACGACAAAGACAGAGGAGTAATTGGGGTAGAATTCAGGCGGATACATATTGAAGTAGCCTAGCACAAAGCAACCCATAATTCCGCAGAGATAACCTATCACGACTGCCACAAGGGCATAGGTAAGAGATTCAGCCAGAAACATTCCAGCAACGTGTAGCGGCGAGAGACCTACAGACATGTAAACCGATATTTCCTTAACCCTCTCATAAACAGAAGACAACATAATGTTCAGTATCGTAAGACCGCTAATCAGGAGGGGAATGAGCAGCGTCTCAATGCCAACGGTGTTGAACCAAGTTCTGTATCGAAGGACTTTGACAGTGCTTGGCCGACCTGTAACAGTGTAGTATACATCGATGGAACTCCTTAAGACGAGGCTGACAGCTGTTGATGGTATCGTTGAGCGGTCGTCAGGCTTTAAGGCCATATTCATGAGGCTATATAGTTCAGGAAACTTGAAGGACAGTCTAAATGGGAGGATGATGACCTTGTCTCCGGAGAAGTGCGGAGGCTTAACTAGAACCTGTCCGCCTCCAGCGCCTGCTACTGGAACCCTAGGAGTTATAGCCTCTCCGTCGAACTCTATAATTCCTGATTCACCTGAGTATAGAAGATTACCGTCAAATATTCCGACAACAGTCAAGTTCAAACCCCACAACTGGATTTTAGAGTTGACATCAATCAGCCTTCCAAGCTCAGACGTGAGGTTCGCCGCCGTTTTCTGACTTATTATCGCTGCGTAGAGATCGGTTTCGATGAACCATCTTCCTTCAATCCCTGTTCTATTCCATATGCCGGTTACCTCGGCCTCAGCAGGGTCCAGAAAAAGTATTGCGCCAATCTGCGTCTTGAGCTCGGGCGAAAACGGATAGTAGCCGATGCCTGTTCCTGTGGTCGGCATGAGAAACCAGCCTCTGGGAACAACCTTAGCTGAGTCGCCGTACTGTACCTTCAGTTGATGGTATATGGCTTCAGGAATCACAGCCCAAGTGGGCTTACGTAGGAAGACTCCCTCGTACAATGGCTGGGCTTCATATTCTTCTCCTCTTGGCATGGGAATGAATACGAAGGAGGTGAAAGTCACTAAGGAGAAAACGACAATGCATATTGAAACCATTGAGAGCACGGTGCGAAACTTTCTTCTCCTCATATTCTGAACAGATGCTGAGAATGCGTGGGAAATGGCGTCTGTTCGGCTTATCTCGGCGGTGTGAACGCCAATTTCACGTTCCCTGAATGCCTTCATGGCGCTTCTAGTTTCAGCAAGAACGAAGCCTAGCAGGGGCAACGTTGCGGCGAGCATGCCAAAAGACATGAGAACCATCATTATGTTTGTTGCCAGGTGGAAACCGGGATGGAATAGGCCTAAGACGATAAGGAATATAACGAAACTTGCCAACGTTGCAGATACACGTTTGACACCTTCACGTGCGCCCACTGTCAGTCTTTCCAGAACAAGAGCAAAGGGTATCAATGCAATAAAGAACATCACAGAAGTCTGTATAGCTTGGAAAATAACGTCGATTGTGCCGAAGTAAGACCTCTGTTCATAGCTCCATCCGGCGAACGAGTATGCATATATGAGGCTCTGGGCGTCATTCGACTCCGCTTTCTGCGCGCTTTCAAGGTACTCCGTAGAGGATCTATGGAAGTCGATAACGATCGGATTGTACGTATAGTAATTGAGGGCTGTCTTGACTCTGCCATGATTTACATAATACAGATCTTTGAGAAGATAGAATGAGGTCTGATTAATCCTGAGTGTTTGACCTTGTGCAATTCGCAAGCCATATCCATCAGGATTATCCCGCGTGGCGTTTATCAATAAGCCGATTGGAAATCTCATTCCAGGTGCAGATATGAAAATCTCAGTGGGAGTGTCGGGCTCAACGAAAGCCATACTGTCGCCTACTCCGGCTCCTCCGAGAGCGGTTATGGGGATCGTCAGACTGCTTTGGTGAATCATAGGTCCATGAGATAGGTGATTGTAGATTAGCAAGGCTGAAGCTGGGCTGAAATCCACGGGGTTGAAAGCTGAGAACATGTAGATGCTGGCGGATTTGAAGACGGCGATCATTCTACGGTAGTCGGCGCTCGCGATGTTAACAGACCTGAACGCCCAGTCTGGTGGGGCTCGATAAGCGCCTAGGTCAGTGGCCCACTCAATCCGACCGTTTGCTCTGTTCACAACGAAAGCGTCTACAAAGCCAACGCTGTAGGGCTTTACGCCCTTTACGACCACCTCCCCGTTCTCGCTGGGCTTGGCAACCCCAGAGATAGCACCCGCTACTTGAAAATAGACTAGCGTGTCTTTCCATAGTTCAGGGAAACGACGAGCAGCCAAAGGATCCCAAAAAGCTGTACTTATGTTGTATACGGAGGGGACTACCGTCAATCTTGCGAATCCCCAGTCAGGCGGTCCAAACCTGAAGGGGTTTTGCACGATCACCAGACTTGGCTCGTTTGCGAGGCCCCACAATGTGCTAGCTATGAATCTTACCTGCGGCCAAAGGTTTTCCAAGTTTAGGCGGTCATAAGTGTCAAGCGGCGTTTTCATGTAGAGGCGGATGGCGTTAGTTGTGTGATAAGCGTAGCCTCCTCCGTAACATGCAAGGGTGTAGGGTTCGGAGTCAAACATGGTTGTGCCGGCAAACTCCATGGGTGAGTTGACCTTTATGTAGGAGGGGTGGGTCAGAAGTATACGATCTGCGAAGGTTTCACCGAAGTCAGCGCCCCATATCTCCTTCATCTTGTCCAAGTATTCTCTAAAGAACTTTGTTAGGAGCCAGCTATACCTTGCATTCAAGGTTGCGGGGTTCTGATAGACATACGTTGGGGTGTATCCCACGCCTCCCTGAGCCCCATTGTATATGCCTATATCCCGGCTTTCTGTGGCTAAGTCTAGGCTTGCGAAAGCCTTGATCTTTGTTCCGACTTCTGGAAAGTGGGAGTCCACGAATTCCCTTGCTCCCCAAAGGCTTTGCCAGTGCCCTGATAATGCCACCAACATGACTGAGCGATCAGGCGGATGGTCGCTGAAGAACCTTGCCAGCTCCAGTAGAGTTGCTATCCCAAGGGCATCGGTCGCTCCTGGTGAAAGCCTCGGAACTATAGACCATGAATCGAAGTAGGCTGATATGGCTATGACTTCGTCCGAGCGAGGCCCAGTACCCTTCACATACGCGATGATGTTTGGAACTGAGATATTTTCCCAAGTCATGTTCGCTTTGACATGGATCTCTATCTCTCTAGTTTGGGAGAGTAGTTTCAGCAGTTGGCTGCCGTCTTCATACCTAACGAAAAGTCTCGGAAAGTTCAAGGGCAGTGAACCTATCTTCCATGTGGCTTCGCTCCGTGTTGTCTCCTCTTCTTGCCTGTAGATTATGCCCTTTGCACCGTATTGCGCGGCTACGGACCAGTACCAACGTGAGTTCTCGTCCATCAGGACGAACTTGTTTGCTACGTCCTTGCCATCATAATTGCTAAAGTCTCCTTCGCCAACATAAACCAGTCTGTCTCCCTCTGGGGGGCTTTCGTATGGAGATGGGTTCACATGATTCGGCCATAGCACGTATGCCTCAAACGATGAACCGTTTTTGAAAGTGATCCGCGCGCCGCAGTCTACCGGAACAGTGATCGTATAGTTCTCTAGGATGATCTGGAGGCCATACTCCCTAAACTTAGCAGCGATATAATTGGCCGCTTCAAAGAAACCAGGATAACCCGTGACGCGCGATCCAACCTGGGTTAGAAACTTCAGGTGTTCCTTGATGTTTTCATTGCTAATGTTTTCCGCAACTATTCTAAAATCGATTTGATCTTCCTCTGCGTACGTTAGATTGAGGTCACATAGCGAAAAGATTAATGAGAAAAGAAGCATTGAAGAAACTACATGAAGTGTTTTCATCCGATTCAAAGACATCAAAAAGATATGATACTTAATGACAATATTTAAATATTTTCTGCGACAATAATATTGCCGGAGGTTAAAATGTCTAAAACTGAAGAAAAAAGACAGAGAGTTCCTTGGCAACTGATAATTCCATTGATAGTAGTATTGTCATTCGTTTCCACGGTTGAAGCTGGCTTCCTCTCGGGGATATTCGCCGTCGGCATGTCTTTCGGCGCATACAGCTCATACAACTTCCAAGCAGGCGCAACACTCGTACTTCTGCTATTCATTCTCATCGGGAGAATACCTGGACTGAGGGAGAAAGTCAACCCGGCATTGTTAGCCTACGTTTTCTCCGCATCAATGGTTACAATAACCTATTCATGCTTCGGATGGCCTTGGAATGCCGTTTCCGGTATGGCGCCACTCCTAAAGCTTGCTGAGCCTGAAGCCTATGGCAAGTATGTACCTGTCTTCTGGACACCTGAAGCTAGTACATGGGAGAACCTGATCGCTGGTCCAACAGTTCCCTTAAACTGGGCTGAATGGGCGCCGTCATACGTTGGATGGGTTGTTCTGCCAATAGTTCTGTTCTTCTTCGTGCTCTCTTGGACAAACCTTTTCCACCACAGATGGCTAGCTGTAGAAGAACTACCGGTACCGTATGCCCAAGGACCTTACGAGATCGTTAGAAATATCCATCAGCCAAGAGGGATGTCGCGAACCTTGCTTACGGTCGGTCTCGTTCTAGGGTTCCTATTCTACGTGCCATATGTCTTCTCCAACATGTTCAAGTGGTTCCCAGACATATACGGCTGGACCATGGACCCACCGTGGTGCGTATGGGCTGCGGGATCACTTGAATTTACTGAAGCAATGCCTGCAATAGCGCGCATGGTTCCGGGGATCGTCTGCCTCAACTTAAACCCGATCTGGGTGGCGCTTCTGTACTTCGCTCCCATTAGCATACTCTTCAGCTGGTGGTTCCTGTGGCTCATCATCGTGGTGATCGGCATCCAGGTCGCTTATACCTTCGGATACTACACGGGAACTATGTCCGGTGTAGGTGAAGGCTCGGCATTCTGGGGCAGAGGCAGTGTAATATATGAAGAGGCGCCCATGAAGCTGGGAGCATTCAGTAATTTCGGGGTGCTACCGGGTATTGTGATCTTCTACTTGATCCTGAACCGACACTACATCGCGAGCACCTTGAAGGCCGCCCTTGGAAAGGCTGGTTCTAGCGAATCGGAGGCGCAATTACCCATCTCATACAGGACAAACTATATGATGATGATCGTGTCAACCGTCCTACTGTTAATAGTGCTAGGGATCTTGGGTGTTGGCGTCATATCGCCGCTTTTGATCTTCATCTTCTGGATAGAGTTTATGGGCTGGATGCGCGTCTATGTTAGTCTAGGCCCACTTCCGCTGGCCAACATAACTGGCAATGGCTGGTTCAAGGTTGTATGGCCAACGATGACCGAAGAGATGAAGACAACCGAGTTTGTGATGTCCACGGCGTTTGCAAACAATATCTCTGGATGGGACGGCAACAACGGATTCTATAATGCTGTAAGCGACACATGGGCAAGTTACGGTTTCGGCCGCTACGCTGAAGCTAACCCGAAGAACATCTTTCTGGTGATGGTGGCTGCAGGCATATTAGCGCCCTTCATAGGGTACACAACTATGATATGGCTTTCAAGCCAAGTCGGTTACAACGCGTTGCCATTCCCTCACGACTGGAACTGGTTTAGCATAAGCTCCACAGAGAGCTACGTAGCAGGGATATTCACGGGCGGTCCAGGTGCTTGGGTGCCTCAAGCAATACTCGGTTTCATAATAACAGGGATATTCACATTCCTGCGCATGAGGTTTGCATGGTGGCCGCTGGATCCAATCGGGCTGCTCATGGCTACAAATATCGAGCAATTCGGATTCTCAGGTTTGATCATGCCACCCCTAATCGCCTGGATCTTAAAGGTGCTAACCATAAGAGTTGGAGGAGCCAAAGCATACGATCAGTATGGGAAGCCTGTAGCTGCAGGTTTCATCGGAGGATACGCAGTGTCAATCGTTCTGCTCGGTGGACCACTAGCGATCTACAGATTCTTCTACCCAGGATAAACTAATACATCCCCCCTTTTTTTAGTTAAAGACCAATAGGCTGAAAACTGTTCTTCGGCTAGCAGTTCGCATCCAAAACTACTAGAACTTATGGAACCTCTTCAAGCTGCGTGTCGAAAATAGTCAAAGTCTGAGACAAATGTTCGGTCATCTCCCAGGCTACCACAAGATTTAAAGTTCTATATGTACGCGAATATGAATAGGGGCTGATCTATGAAAGGGCATATAAAGGTCCTCGTTTTGGTAGTTGTGGTTGCTGCCGTAGCCACCATCGGCGTCTACGTATATTTTCTCACATTGCCGCGCACGAGCATCCTGGTCTATCCTGACACTAGGGTTACGGGCACCAAAGAACGCCTGAACGAGACCATCATACTGCACCTTAAAAATGAAGGGACCAAAGACCTCAACATTAACGGCTCCGAAATAGCTCAGGATACCGGTACCCCTGAAACATCCAGCTATGTAACTTACATATTTCAGGATAACATCATCATTCCATCCGGAGTTGAAGCAGTCATCACCTTCCCAGCCGGCGGAGGCAAGGTCATTATTGAGACGGTTTCAGGCCCTGCCGGTGAAGCCGCCACAGGAGGCATCTACGCGATCTCCGATAACCCAGATCCAAACCCATTTCGTTTGGTATCGAGGACGGAGCTCTGGATACATACAAAGTCGAGGATAATCGGGGGAGGTGGCACCTCCGGAGGAATCCCCATAGCCGCCGTTGATTAACGGCAAGTAGGTGAAGAACCATGAAGATGTTATCGTCGAAAGAAAGACTCCTTCGCGCGATCAACCTTGAGGAGACTGACCGTATTCCGCTTTGGCTCAAGTTCTTCGAACGCTCGTACTTGCTGGATCCAAACGCACAGTGGAGGAACCAGTTTGAAAGAGTTGATCAACTTCTTAGACTCGGTCTTGATGATGCGGTTGGGATTTCTCCTCCGCTAGCCATCAACAAAGATGTAAAGATTAGAAAATGGAAGGAAATCGAACCGGGAGAGAAGCATCCGCTCATAGCAAAGGAGTATGGAACGCCAAGAGGCTTCCTGAGACAAGTTGTTCGTCAGACGCCAGACCGGCTAGATCCAGGCGATGCTCACATATTTGACGACTACAACGTTCCCAGTGCGCGGACAAAGAAATACCTAGTTGAAGACATGAACGACCTCGACGCCTTATCACTGCTCTTCAGCCAACCTAACGACGGTGAACTCAGCAGATTCCGCAATCACACGGAACAGGTAAAGAAATTCGCTATGGAAAAGGAGGTTATCGTAGAAGGCTCTGGTCCAATGTTGGGAGACGCAGCCGTCTGGCTTTGCGGCGTCAATAAAGTCATTTTGGCAACCCTCAAAGAGCCCGAGTTCCTCCGTCGCCTGTTGAGCATAATTCACGAATGGGATATGATGCAGATTCGTCTACTCGGAAAAGTCGGAGGCGTTGACGTTATCTTCCACCGTGGATGGTACGAATCCACAGTTTTCTGGTCTCCGAAGGCATATAGAACCTATCTGGCGCCCTTGATACGGGAGGAGATCGAACTCGTTCATAAAGTAGGAGGCAAGTTCGGCTATATCATGACTCGAGAGATGACGCCTCTTCTAGAAGTCTTCAAAGAGATAGGGATCGACATTATCTTCGGGCCTGACCCCGTGGAAGGGAGATGCGACTTGCATCAGATGAAGACTGAGGTTAGAGATCACATCTGCCTTTGGGGAGGAGTAAACTCCGCAGTCACACTTGAATTCGGAACCAAGAAGGAGATAAAGAGGGCTGTTGCCGAAGCGATTAGAACCCTTGCGCCTGGTGGCGGGTTCATTCTCGGACCAATAGATTGCATCTACGGAAGAACACCCGGAACACGTGAAACTCCTCCAAGCAGCATTGGCTACATTATTGAAGCTTGGCGTGAATTGCGCGATTATCCAAGCTCGCCTTAGGAGTCTGAACTCTTCATTCAAGCTCAGTTCTCCATCGAGTACGTCGCGTGCCAGGCATTACTGCGGTGCGGTATCATAATACTTATAGATATTTGTACATGTTGAGAAAGTTTATTTTGATATTTACCAATATAGTTATTGGTGTTCAATTTGAGTTTGTGGGAAACTACCTACGATATGGTTAGTAAGGAGCTGGAGCTAGCAAGAAAGAAGAAACAAGCTTTAGATAATCTCTTAGCCGAAGCTAGGATCTCTCCAGCGACCCATGAATACTTAGAGAAGGAGTTGTCAGAGGCTATTTCAGACTTAGAGACATATCAGAAATCGCTCGCGGACAAGATGTCGGCTAGAGCTGATAATCTAGAGAAACAGATTAAGACACTAGAGTTATTCCTTGCGAATCTCGAGATCCATCATGTCGCTGGAGAGATAGAAGAAGAGACCTACAACCATCAGAGTCAAGCGATCACATTAGGGCTTGAAGCTACGAAGGGAGAACTAAGTGACATAAAAAGATGCTTGACTAAAGGTGTCCCGGCAGCGCCAGAAGTACCCCAACTGGTCTCTGAAAAATTGGCAGAGCCGCAAGTTCAGGAGGAAGCCGCAAAAGAGAGTGTTCAAGAAGCATCTTCAGAGGAAAAACCACTTGAGGAACTATCCAAAGAAGAGGAAACAGTCTGCGGAGAGACCGGGCCTGAAGAGCAAAGCGAAGAGCTGCCCGGGCAACCGGAGTCCGTCGAACCTCAAACCTTGGTGATGCCTCAAGGCGAATCTTCATCCACAGGGTAGAAATAGCCTCACTGGGATACATTCACGTTAGGCATTGACCAGCTACCAACCTACGTGACAATATTATCGTAATTGTATTTGTGGCTGTCCCGAATTGCTACTTCATGAGAGACCTCAGCATTAGACTCGACTTTAAACAGCACCAGAAACCACACAGGGAAATAGATCTTTGCCGTACTCTACTGAATCGACCAAAATTGGTGCTTGCGCTACAGGTTTTCCTCTTCTCTTTGTTTTTTACTAGGTCTCATCTCTTAGCCTCGATTTTCATGCGGATTGCCATCTACTGCATGCAATGATATTATCCACAGCAGATTTGGATATTGATCAGCCAAGGTGAATCTCTGGTTCCTAGGCTTTGGCTGAACAGAGGGACAAATTATGGGCGCCAGTCTGTACTGTGTGCCCGAATGTTGCTTCTAGAGGATAATGTTTGCTTTCTTCCGTAGGCGAGAAATGGCGATAAACAAAATATCAGGGAAGGACAAAGTTATTGATGGAACGAATTCGCAGAACAAATGATTGATGGGAGATGCGGAGAGTAATCTTAGATTCTAACTTCCTATTCATACCGTTTCAATTCCAGATCGATATACTAAAGGAGCTAGAGAATCTCTTGGGAAAATCTGAACCAGTCGTGTTGTCGACAACATTGGAGGAGCTGAAGAATCTAGCAAGAGAAAAATCTGAGAAAACGAGGAGGCGAGCATTACTAGCTTTAAAGATAGCAGAAAAATGCGCCATAGTAAGCGTAGAAAAGGACCCAGCTGAGACCTATGACGATGTAATCCTGAGAAAGGCGAAGGAATGGACCTGCCCCGTCGCGACGAACGACAGGAACCTCAGAAAAAGGCTGAGAAAAGAAGCCGTTCCGACAATCTATGTGAGACAGAGGAAAAAGTTGGAATCGGAGGGCTACATCTAGCCGTTAAGCATAGTCAGACTTTTATGCGGATAAACAGATAGGATGATTACTGGTCGGTGAAAGAATGCCGAAGATCAAGGTCGCATTAATCGGTGTGGGAAACTGCGCCTCAGCTCTAATCCAAGGGGTTCAATACTACGGAAATAAAGGAAAAGACGAAGAGAGCATTGGACTCAGACATCCAAACCTCGGAGGGTACCATCCGAAAGACATAGAATTCACATGCGCCTTTGATGTGGCGGAGGGAAAAGTGGGAAAAGACCTCTCAGAAGCAGTATTCGAGAAACCGAACAATGCACCAAGATTTGCAGAGGTCCCAAAACTGAACGTAAAGGTCTTGAAAGGTCCGGTTCTGGACGGAGTGAGCGAGGAGTTGAGGGAGACGATAAAGATCGACGCCTCAGACGAGGTGAACGTGGTTGAATCTCTAAAGGAGAACAACACCGAAATAGCGATAAACTTGCTGCCAAGCGGTTCAACCGAAGCCTCAAAAAGATACGCAGAGGAAGCCCTAAAAGCGAGCTGCGCATACGTTAACGCCACGCCGGTTCAGATCGCTACGGATCCTGGATGGATAGAAAGATACAGGGAAGTCGGTTTACCCATAGTAGGAGACGACCTGACAGATCAGGTTGGAGCGACGATAATCCATAAGACGCTACTGGAAACATTGAGTAAGAGGGGGATCAGAATAAGAGAGACCTACCAGCTCGATGTGGGAGGCGGAACAGAATCGTTAGACACTCTGATACGCGCAAAAGAGGTGAAGAGGAAGATAAAGACCAGGGCAGTCGAAACAGTTCTGCCATATAAAGCATCAGTAGTCGCCGGTTCAACAGACTATGTAGACTTCCTCGGAAATAGGAGAGACAGCTACTTCTGGATAGAAGGAACATACTTCGGAGGAACCCCCATCAGAATGGATATAAGACTGAGCACAGTTGACGCTCCGAACGCGGGTTCAGTCCTCCTAGACGTGACCAGAGGTGTGAAGATCGCCCTCGACAGGGAAGAGGCTGGGAACATACGGGCTATCTCGACCTATGCCTTCAAGAATCCGTTGACGATACTTGCGCCCGAAGAAGCTGACAAACTATTCGAAGCGTTCATTCAGAACGTTAAAGCGTGAACCTATGCAAGCAAGTACCCCGACGGGACGCCGAAGGCTCTCTGTGGCGATTCCCGCATCCCTTGTTGCCGATATCCCGCACTTGAGAGAGAAGACTTCAAGAATAGGCTTTATCGGAAGAGCGTTGGCGATGTTCCGCGTGGATGAGGTCATAGTATATCTAGACCAGCCCGGTAAAGACCAGAGTGGGGAGACGCAACTCATAGCAGTATTACTATCATATATGGAGACGCCTCAGTACCTTAGGAAGCACCTTTTCAAGATCATGCCAGACTTAAGGTATGTTGGAACGCTTCCTCCATTGAGAACACCACACCACCCTCTTCGAAACCGAATAAGGGATCTGAAAGTGGGAGAATATAGAGAAGGTGTAATCACATCCATCGATGAACACGGAGCTCAATTAGATGTAGGTGTAGAGAAACCAGTATTGATGCGAGGCTTCCGCGCTCCCACTAAAACCCGAGTAACTGTCAAGATCACGAAAACGGGAAAACATCCAGAAGCCATTCCAGTGGACAAAGATGAAGTGGGGACCTATTGGGGCTATGAAGTGACTGTCTCAAAGACGCCGTTCGGGGGAACGGTGAAAACCCGAGTTTTCGATCTAGTTATAGCGACATCCAGACTTGGGAGAGATTTCGCTGAAGTAGCCTCCAAACTGAAGGATAGATGGATGAAGTCTGAGAGGAGCCTCATCGCGTTTGGAGCTCCAACTCAAGGGCTGTACGAAATAGCAGAAAAAGAAGGAATCGAGCTAGAGAGTATAGCGGACTACGTGATTAACACGATCCCTGACCAAGGGACAGAAACCGTGAGGACTGAGGAGGCCATCTATACCACCCTATCAATCATGAATGTATTAGAAAAGAGCCATTTGACCGCCAAAAATTAAGCTTCATATTCTAAAGTAGACAGCAATGTGCACCTTCTACCTGGAGAGTTCATCTCTGCCAACTGTAGACCGTTCATACAAAACTCCATCAACGGCTGAAAAGACATCTCAATAGTTGGTAAACTATTGAGCTGACTCGCCATACCTTTCGATAACGATGAAAATGGGTTCTGGGAAGGGGGATGTAAATAAGCATAACATTAAAGTCTCGATACGCTCAAAATACTAGTGAGGCCTTGGAAATGAGGAACGTCGCTTTAGAAAATGCTTTCGAAGCAGAACTGAAACAGATCCTTGCTAAATATAGCCCATCTCATGGAGTTAAATGCGCGATACTGTATGGAAGCCGAGTCTCCGGGGAAGCCACCGAAGAAAGCGATGTGGATATCCTATTAGTTACGGGCGGTGAAGGCCTAAATGCGCTACACGAGTTTATAGGAGATGACATCGTTGAGTTCGTGCTAGTTGGCGAAGAAACATTAAGTAAAATGGTTAGCGAGTCCAATCCATACGTGACAAGCGTTTTTCTTGGAGGTAAACCCCTATACAACGAAGGATATGTAGAGAGGATTAGGGGCCAAATAAACAGAGATGGTCTTCACAAGTGGGCTAAAAAATATTGCTCGGACGGCTTAAAGATATTAGGGAAAAGCGCGGATAAGGGAGATGTGATAAACGCCGTTACTCTTCTTCTAAACGCGTACCTACTATCCAAAGGCAAGTTAAACCTTTCCTACTCGATTGACAAGCTCACTAAAAAAATTGATAACTTTGAATTATCAAGGCTTCTAAATAATCTACTGGAATCTGATGGAAATAGCATATCTACGTACGCTAGAGAAATAGCCGCCATTGTGAGGTCGACAGTTCTTGGAAAGGCTTAAGGAAACATCAAAGGTTTTTCTCAAAGACGCTGAGAAAGATCTTATGAATAAAAAGTACGCAACATGTTTGGTTCACCTTCACATGGCAGTGGAACATGTGTTGAAAGCGCATCTACAAAAGCTGAGGGAAGAGGTCCAATTTAAGACTCTGCTAGAAGTCGCTAACAGACTATCGACGCTGAGCGTCATCGATAAAGATGAGATGAAAAATCTTTCAAAAATGAACACGCTAAGAAACAGAATCTATCATGATGGATACCTACCCACCGAATATGAAGCTTCAGAGACATTTCGCAACACTAAGAAAGTGATTACTAAGCTCCTTAACAAACTATGATACATAACCTCAAGGTCGTAAAAAGAGAGTTTTGATATAACTTGAGGTTCATGATGCCTATCATTCGTTCCTCAGCAGTGGCAAAAAGAACAACCATATCAAGAACTTGCATGGCATCACCTTCTGCTAAAGAGGTATTTGGAAGTCTCTTAAGCCGTTTCATCGTAGTGAAAGCCACTCAAACTGCCTATGAAATTCCTTCCTTTAAGAGAAACTAGAATCACCCTCCTTCAAACGCAATTGCAAGTAATTTTCCCCCTTTCCTAAGCCCGTGATTTCCTTCGTCCTCTTACCTAGGAGAATCCTGCATTATTCATCTACCTCTGATACGCCTATAGTTTCGCACAAAATAAACTAGACCAGTTCCTCGAGAGGCATAGGGATAAGATAAGCCCATACTACTTGCCCAATTAGTCCCTCACCTCGTTGAGGTGAGGGTGAGGTCTATCTTATTAAAAGGTAATACAGCAACAAAGAATTGGGGAAGAATGATATGGAAAGTAGGAAAAAACAACTTCCCTAGCCATTGGTTTGCTGGTCATACTGTTGGGTTCGCTTATGGCAGTTGGGTCGTTCAGCGCGAGAGAATCTGCGCCGTCTCATCAGGTCGCGACAGCCAGGGCTCGTCCAACTCCCATTCCGGGATTGAGGTTCACCGGGAGTTCCAGATGATGAGGGATTTGGCGACATGATGGATAAACCGCTTTCCTGGTGGCTTTGCACCAATTCAAGGGAACAACTTGGATGGCGCGATGCTGATGGTGACGGCATTCAAGATATCGTGGACACTTTCCCGGACACAACTCTAAATCCATACGCGCCTGACCCGACCACCGACACTATTCTCACGTATAGCGGCTCGGTCATCGAGGTCCCCTACCCTAACAAAAATCCGAACGGGCTGGGCAACGACATAACAATCAACACCATCACCAACGTAGAGTTTAGAGTTGACTCTGGCATATGGATGAGTGCCACTCCGACTGACGGCCCTTTCGACGAGAACGAAGAAGAGTTCACATTTACGACTCCACCGCAGTCAATCGCATATGGAACACATACTATCATGGTGCGAGGGGTAAACTCCGTCGGCAACATAGAAACGACATATGCCATTGACACAGTTACAGTAGTCCCCGTAGTCCGAGTCTATTTTCAAGTTACGGACTTGGATGGAAATGTTAAAAACGAGTTCCTTCCATCCGACAACGTGCATATCAAGGGGCGCGGCTACTCTCCCTCAACAACTTACGACCTCTATGTCGTTACGGATAACAACTGGAGTGACAGCATTCCCATTCCCAGCAGTGTTCCTGAAACAGAAAACAGCGTAACCACGGATGAAAACGGAAATATTCCTACAACAGTAGTATGGAACTCTCCTCTCTTACCCGGAAAATATGACATCGTCATCGATCTCAATCGTAACAGAAAATATGATGAAGACATCGATGCCCTCGACGACGGAAACATTACGGTAACCGCCGGGTTCCTCGTCGTGCCAGAACCTCCCCAAGTCAAAAGCTTTTCCATATCCCCAAACCCCCTTCAGCCCCAACCGAAACGGCGTAAAGGACAGAACCACCATCAAGGTTAGATTCACAACCACGGTGAACTGGGTGCTCCAGATAATGGATGGCAAAGGCAAAGTGATAAGGAGCTGGACAGGAACACAGTTGTGGGTCGACCTGTGGTGGAACGGAAAGGATCAGAACGGAAACATTGCGCCCGATGGAAAGTACAGATGCACCGTCACCGGCAGCGACCTCTACGGCAATGCGATGACGCCGAAGACCAAGACCATCACCGTTGACACCACATCCCCCACAATTGAAGGCATAACTCACTCCCCAGATCCGTTTAACCCCAAGGCCGGACAGACAACCACCATAAGCTACACATTGTCAGAGAAGTGCACCATCACCATACAGATATACGACTCTGTAGGCAATCTTGTAAGAACGTTGAAGAAAAACCAGCTTGCAGGAGCCAACAGCATGGTCTGGGACGGAAAAAACAGATACGGTAAGATCGTTTCAGACGGAACCTACACCTACAAGATGTACGTAACCGATACGGCCGGAAACAAAGCCACAACATACCCTATAACTCGCACAGTCATAGTAAACAGCACGTGACGGGCAACCCCACCGCCCACCTATCTTTTAAGCACTTTACGGTACCCAGTGGTTGTAGTTGACGATTTCCTTTAGCCGGTTCCTGTGGGAACCATCCAAAAGCCATTGTGGTAGACAAGAACGAGACAGAGCCCTACTGGGAATACGAGGTAGCAGTCCCAAGTACACTATTTAGGGAGATTGTGAAACCCGACCTTTCGACCTAATCATAGCGACATCCAGACGGGGAAGGAAACTTGCGGGAGTAGCCTCAGAATTGAAGGAGACATGAGAGAAGTCCGAGAGGGTCCTCATCGCGTTCCGTGCTCCAACGCGAGGGTTGCATGAAATAACGGAACAATAAGGAGTCGAATTAGGAAGTTGCGGACTATGTGATCAACACTATCCCGAACCAAGGGATAGAAACTGTCAGAATAGAAGAAGCCATATACGCGACAATATCAATCTTCAATGGGTCATCCAGAACTGCTTGAAGCCAAAACTAAGCTTTATATATGACACGACCATCATGTGTTGAAGAAGTGACAGATCGCACAAGCCTCAAAGAAGGTTGAAGGTTTGGGCCATAGAAAGAAACACGCACCTAAACGGGGTTCCTTGGCTTATCTACCTAGGGGACGAGCTTCAAGCCCGCTTGGGAGGGTGCGCTATTGGCCCGAAGTAGCTGAGGGCCCTGTCCTCTTAGGCTTCGCAGCCTATAAAGCAGGTATGACTTATGCCGTGATGGTTAATGATATTGCCGGTTCTCTAAGTTACGGCAAGGAAGTGGTCAGCCCTATGACTGTTCTAGACGCTCCGCCTGTCCTGGTGTGTTCGGTCCGAGCATACACAAAAGACGTTTCAGGTCTTAAGACATTCACTGAGGCGTGGGCGAAGTCTCTTCCAAAAGATTTTGACAGAATCCCCATGATAAAACAGAATGAGAACCTCGAAGAAAACTTCAGGAAGATCGAGGAAAGCCTCGACAAGATAGTTGAATTCAGAGCTCTTGTGGCAACTCAGCCTAGGTTGACGAGTGTTCCAAAGAAGAAACCCGATATAATGGAGATTAAAGTTGGAGGCGGAACGATCCAGCAACAGTTCGAGTACCTCAAGAATATTATCGGGAAAACACTCGCAGCTACAGATATCTTTAAGGAAGGAAGATTCGTGGACATAATCGCGATAACTAAAGGGAAGGGATTTCAGGGACCTGTAAAGAGATGGGGCGTCAGAATATTACAAGATAAGAGTCGCAAGACGAAACGAGGCATCGGCACCTTGGGAGCATGGGGTCTAGGTAGAGTTCTATATACGGTTCCGCGAGCTGGCCAGATGGGATACCACCAAAGAACGGAATACAATAAACGTATCCTAAAGATTGGAGAAGACGGAAGCGAGGTAACACCAAAAGGAGGATTCTTAAGATACGGCCTTGTAAAAGGAGATTACATACTGGTTCAGGGAAGTACCCCGGGACCCGCAAAACGGCTGATAAAGCTGAGGTATCCCGCTAGAGCGCCGAAGACCGTTCCAGAACCCGCTCCTCAGATAACATATGTATCAGTGGAATCCCATCAAGGCAAGTGAGGAGAGGGAAATGGGCAAGGCCTCGTCAAAGATCTTCAATCTCAAAGGAGAACCGATTGGAAAAACTCTCCTTCCGAGCGTCTTCAAAACACGGATCCGTCCCGATGTGATTAAGAGGGCTGTCATAGCAGTTCAATCCCACCGCATACAAGCGCAGGGAAGGGACAAGTACGCAGGTAAGAGGACGACAGCCGAATCTTGGGGTGTTGGGAGGCATCTATCAAGAGTCCCCCGGTTGAGGGATCGGAGCAGAGCAGCATTCGCACCAGGGACAGTGGGTGGAAGGGAGGCTCACCCACCGGTGTCCGAAAAGAAGATAGCCAAGAAGATAACCCGTAAAGAGAGGCGTTTAGCCCTCTGCTCCGCTATCGCCGCCACCGGCTTAAAGGAGATTGTCGAATCGAGGGGACACGTAGTAGACGACGTGCCCGATCTGCCACTGGTTGTAACAGATGAGATCGAGAGCTTAGAGAAGACCAAACACATAAAAGACGCTCTGACTAGTCTAGGCGTTTGGCCCGACGTGTATAGAGTCAACGATAGCATTAAGGTCCGCTCTGGGAAAGGTAAGATGAGAGGTAGAAAGACGAAAATGGGGGTAGGTCCCCTAATCGTAGTTTCAAAAAGCAACGGCGTAATGGAAGCGGCGCGGAACATCCCAGGCGTGGATGTTGCCATAGTAGAAGACCTAAACGTTGAGCTCTTGGCACCTGGCGCTCATCCCGGAAGGCTAACGTTGTGGTCGAGCTCCACCATCGAGAAGCTGAGAAATATGACCAAGGAGAGATCCGAGTGAATCCTCACGAGGTTGTCTTGTACCCAGTGATGACCGAGTCTACGACCCGTCTAATCGAGGAGGCGAATAGGCTAGTCTTCATCGTCAATCTGAAGGCTAGTAAGATGGATGTCAAGAGGGCCGTTGAAGAGCTCTATGAGGTAGAAGTGAGTAAGGTAGATATTCTGATCACGCCTAAAGGTGAAAAGAAGGCCTTCGTTAAGCTCTATCCCGAATATAAAGCCCCAGACGTCGCTGTAAGACTGGGAATATTATAGGAGGTAAACCTATTGGGCAAAAGAATCCGCGTGCAAAGACGTGGAAGAGGTTCACCGACGTTCAGGGCTTCAACACACAAACGGGTGGCGCCAGCCCACTATCCCACTCTACCGGAAGAGGTAAGGGAGGGTGCGATGCGGGGCCAACTCTTGGAGCTTCTTCACGAGCCGGGAAGAGGTTCCCCCCTAGCTTTGGTCGAACTCGAGAACGGTGAAACATACTACTCTGTGGTTCCCGAGGGGATCTGTGAAGGACAGGTCATAGAACTCGGGGGAAAGGCCGCCGCTGAGGTTGGCAACGTGATACCGGTAGGAAGGATCCCTGAAGGAACAATTGTATGTAATATTGAGTTATCCCCGGCTGATGGGGGCAAGCTAGCCCGTTCTTCCGGAGCATACGCTACGGTGGTATCCCATACGCCGAGTGGAACGATGATAAAGCTTCCTTCGGGAAAAACAAGGTATGTTAACGATCTTTGTCTGGCAACAGTTGGAGTCGTCTCCGCGGCAGGTCGTGTTGACAAACCCTTTTTGAAGGCTGGAGCAACATTTCATTGGATGCGGTCCAAGGGGCACAAGTACCCTAGGACGCGTGGTATTGCCATGGTAGCAGCTATGCATCCTCACGGAAGCAGTAAGAGAGGTGCGAAGAAGGTGAAACCGGTCTCCCGGAATGCTCCCCCTGGACAGAAGGTGGGCCTCATTGCCGCCAGGAGAACCGGCAAGAGGAAGAGGAAGTAGGTACATGATATTTAATTGGATCCGATCAACTTAACAGATTGAGTGGTAAGATGCCTAGAGAATTTAGATATCGGGGCTATACGTTCGAGAAGTTGCAGGAACTTTCGATGGATGAGTTTATACGCTCGCTCCCATCACGTCAGCGAAGGAGCCTGCAACGCGGTCTAACTGTAGATCAGAGGAAACTCTTGGAAAGGATTAGAAAGGTTAAGGAAGGCTCAGAGGGCGGACAGAAAGAAGCCATAAAGACGCATACCAGAGACATGGTGATACTTCCCGAAATGGTCGGAGCGACGTTGCTCGTTCATAACGGGAAGGAGTTCGTATCGGTAGAGATAAAACCCGAGATGATAGGGCATTATCTAGGTGATTTCGCCATCACGAACAAGCCTGTCAAACATGGGACTCCCGGAATCGGAGCCAGCCGCAGCAGCATGTATGTTCCGCTGAAGTAGGCTAGGAAAGTCTGTCTCTATTTCTTCACTTGTCTAAGAACTGTTTTTAGTTGATCTTCTGTGATGGCGTTCATCTCGTACAGTCTATTGGCCACTTCACTTATCTTAAATAGGGAATGAACTTCTACCTCGTTCTCAGCTAACCTTTTCGCTCCTCCCTCTTCTCGGTCTAGCAACACGAAAGCATCTTCAACAATACCGCCTTCAGATCTTATCGCTGTGGCTGTTCTTTTCAAGCTTAGCCCTGTAGTGATCAGGTCATCGACCAGCAAGACGCGGTCACCTGATATGAGCACTCCTTCAACACGGCGTTCTCTGCCACGAAGTTTCACACCCTGCCTCACATACAGGAACGGCTTGTTCAGCTGGTATGCGATGATAGATGCCAAAGGAATGCCTGCAACCGGTATTCCAGCAATCTTATCAAAGCTTTGAGTATTCATATCCTCTCGTATGAAGCTGGCACAGAACTCGACTATCCGGTGAAAAGCGTCTGGAAAGCTCGGAATCAGTCTGAGGTCGAGATAGTAAGGTGTAACCCGCCCGGTTGAAAGCTTGAAAGCTCCAAACTCCAACGCGTCAATTTTCTTTAATATACGACAGAATTCATCTTCAAGAATTTCTCTATTTTTGAACATTTCGCTCCAATCTCGATGAGTATTCAAGCATCTTTCTTCATGTGCATACTATTAAATCCATCTGTTCTCCGGAGAAGGGCTTCAAGAATCTCCAGAACAAGTACTTCTAGCTGCAAGTTTCTTACTTCCATTCAAGATTGTGGGAGCGCTCGTAGGGACTAAACAGCTTTCACAGATTTCACCCCAGAGCGAGAAAAGTGCATGCCATTCTTCGATGTTCTGGGCGACATCTTAACCGACACAGGCAAGAGCTTGATTGACGCCGGGTTGATAGACTTTGAACTGGAGGGACCTAGGTAATTCCAGGGTTCATTCATAAGCCATGCATGCATGCATGCAAAAAAGATGTTCTCCGTATTTTGGAAGAAAAATCTCCCTGTCATTTACCACACCGATGGCAGCTGTACAACCTCCTGAAGCCGAGGCTGGAATAGATCTCCGAGAATCTAGAGAAAAGTATCGGATGAGATGGATTTCATCGGAAATGTTGATCCGAGAAAACTCTCGGGAACCCTTAAAGATGTTGAAGAAGGGTTCATGTCCAGGGTTCCGGTCGGCGCTGAAGGAGGAGGCTACATCCTCCGCGCAGACCATTCTCTCCCTCCATCACTCCTTCTAGAGAACTATCAATGCCTCTTGAAACTGAATCAGAAGCGCGCCCGATACAGTGGATAAGTCTCTAGTGCTTGTGGACAAAGTCCAATTGAGGCAGGTTCATGGAAAATGCCGAAATTGGAGATGGAGCCCCTTCTCCGCATCTCTTCTGAATGGATAGTTCGGACTTATTTTCGCAAAGCGGCGTTGAGCCTCGTTACCAGTAAACGGTTTTGCTCGGTTTACCCGCTAGTACCGCCTCTGTTTCATCGGGTTCAAGTGTCTTCCTTACACCCAGCTTGTAGTGCCAGTCGAAGCAGCAGTAACGGACGAGCTTAACCTTCTTCCCCTTAACCTCTTCCGGGATCACCTCCTCTGGGGTACGCTTCGAAAAGTTGGTAAGCTCAACTGTGAAGATACATTTGTTCCACTTGTTGCCCTCTTCGTCTGTCATCGACTCGCGAGTTTTCTCAATGTCCAATACTTTTCCTTGTAGCTTTCTAACTTTCTCCATCACCTAAGACACCATCCTAAGATTCATTGCGTGCGCTTATATGCTTTTCCAAAGGGCTGGAAGAATTCCAAGGTAAGAACAACCTCAAGGCCGGCTTCTGTAGGATCGTTATGTCCTCTCTGTGAGTTTCTTTTATGCCGTTCTTAGCATCATATAGGAGACCGTAATGGTTTTTGATAGAGATGCAAAGGGGATAGATTTTTATCAAAGGTGAGTTTTGAAGATTAAGCAAAAGGGCGAACACATAGATGACTAGATCGATCATCATATTTCAGCCAGAGGGAAGGAGAGTCGAGACAGCAGCAGGAAAAACTCTCTTGGATGCCGCCAGAGAGGTAGGAGTCGATATTCAATCCATATGCGGGGGAAGAGGGGTCTGTGGTAAATGCAGGGTAATCTTATGGGATGGATCAAATTGCATGTCTTCGGTTTCTCACGCCGAAAGACAGTTTCTTTCGGAGGCTGAAATGAGAAGTGGCTTGCGACTGGCATGCCAAGCCGTAGTTGAGGGTCAAAGCACGATAGTCGTTGAGGTTCCACAGGAAAGCCGGGTTGGTCAGCAGAGACTTCTGTGGAGAGGCTTAGAAAGACCAGTGAAGTTGATGCCTTCAGTTAGGAAATTCGGCACCTCCCTCAAAAAGCCCTCATTGACCGATGTAAAGTCAGATGCTGATAGACTTTTGGACGCGCTAAGGGACGAGGTCGGACAGGAATTGAAGATCGATTATGAAACATTGAGAGAGATACCCTTCAGCGTTAGGAAGGGCAACTGGGCAGTAACGGCGATCGTCTGGATGGGTAGCGAACTAATCTCAATAAAGCCGAGGGCGCACCTTGGAGACTTGTACGGTTTAGCCGTAGACATCGGAACAACGAAACTGGCCGCGTATCTCCTAAACTTGAACACCGGAGAGATTGCCGCAACTGTTTCAATGGCGAACCCCCAGATACCTTATGGTGAAGACGTCATCTCCAGAATCTCATACATCATGAAGAACGAAAGCAACCTTAACGAACTACAACATGTCGTAGTTAACGGAATCAACCAGCTTATCAAGGAAGCTTCCGAGAAAACCGGAATCCAAACTGAAGAGATCTACGACTTAGCAGTTGTCGGTAATACTGCAATGCATCACATCTTTCTGGGGATCTCCCCAACTTATGTCTCCTTGTCGCCCTATCCACCTGTCTTACAGTCATCTATTGATATCAAGGCGAGAGAGCTCGGAGTCCAGATAAACCGAGGTGCATACGTTCACGCGTTGCCGAACATAGCGGGCTTTGTCGGAGCTGACGCGGTCGCTGATGCTCTTGCCACGGAAATCTACAGATCGCAGGTGACGAGTATGGTGATTGACATTGGGACGAACACCGAGATAATATTGGGAGACGAGAATAGGCTTACAGCCTGTTCTTGCGCTTCAGGACCAGCCTTCGAAGGCGCCCAAGTAAAGCATGGCATGAGAGCTGCAACCGGCGCTATAGAGCACATATGGATAGACCCTGAGACTTTTGAAGTGGGCTACAAGACGATTGACGATGTTAAGCCATGCGGAATATGTGGATCCGCCGTGGTTGATGCGGTAGCTGAAATGTTGAAAGCAAAGATAATAACCCTAGAAGGCAGGTTCAACTCAAGTTTGCAGACGCCGGGCGTTAGAAGAGACAGAGGAATGACCGAGCTTGTCATAGCCTGGAAGGACGAGACCTCGACGGGAAACGACATTGCTATAACCCAGAATGACATAAGAGAGGTCCAGAAGGCAAAGGCTGCCATCTATACGGGCGCATTCATCCTCATGAAACATATGGATGTAAAGTCCGAAGAGATTCAAAGAATCTTTATCGCCGGAGCCTTTGGGAACTACATAGATCCCCTAAGTGCCAAGATAATCGGCGTGTTCCCGGATATCCCCCTCCAAAACATACAGTTTGTCGGGAACACAGCTGGCTCAGGGGCGAGAATGGCTCTCTTGTCAACAGACATGCGAAGATTGGCTGAAGAAGTTGCGAAACGGATAGGATACCTTGAGCTAGGCGCCGATCCGGACTTTCAAAAAGAATTCCTGAACGCTACCTACTTTCCTCATAGAGAAGTTTCACGATTCCCAAACGTGATGAAGATACTGAGAAAAGACTAGGTTCAAACTTGTCGGCTCAACCAACTATTTATTAATATATCATGCATACTTCGTCATGTCAGATAGAGCGTGGTGTGATTATGAGAGTTGCCGATAGAATGAAGTTACTCAAGCCCTCAGGAACTTTAGCCATGGCGGAAAAAGCTCGGGAAATCGCCAAAACAGGAAGGAAAGTACTGAACATGGAGATGGGTGAACCGGATTTCGGCACTCCGAACCACATCAAGGAAGCTGCCTACGAAGCTATAGAGAATGATTTCACCCATTACACTTCAAGCAGAGGCATACCTGAGCTCAGGGAAGCCATATCTGAAGACCTCAAAACTATGGGCGTCGAAGCTGATCCAGTTAACGAGATCATTGTAACCTCGGGATCTAAAGATGGGATATACTGTTCTTGTCTAGCAACTCTTAATCCCGGCGACGAAGTTCTTGTTCTCTCGCCTACATGGCCGACGCACCTCACTTGTGTCGAATTTGCGGAAGCCAGACCTATTGAGGTTCCTTGTGGAGAAGCCTACAGACTCGATGAGGAAGCCTTGAAGGAAGGGGTAACCAGAAAATCCAGGATGATCATGTTATGTTCTCCGAACAATCCTACAGGCGGTGTTCTAGGCGAGAAGGATCTACAAACTATATCTGATATCGCCGAGGACCATAGCCTGCTCGTTCTTTCAGACGAGATCTACAATAAAATCGTCTATGACGGTTTGGAGGTTAAGAGTATGGCTGCGTTCGAAAACACGAGAAACCAGATCATATTGGTGAACGGCTTTAGCAAAACCTATGCAATGACTGGATGGCGGTTGGGTTATGTTTTTGCAGACAAAACGATTATAGAAGAGGTCAACAAGGTGATCCAGACGTCAACAACCTGCCCCGCCAGTTTCGTCCAGAAGGCCGGCATAGCCGCGCTAAGAGGACCTCAAGACTGCGTTACGAAGATGCTTGAGGAATACGACCGTCGAAGAAGGTTCATGGTGGAGACACTGAATGAGATTCCGGGACTTCACTGTGAGATGCCGAGAGGCGCCTTCTACGTGTTCCCAGACCTTTCGTCTCTAAACATGTCTAGCTCGGAGATAAGCATGAGAATGCTTGAACGATGCGGCGTTTGTTCCACTGCGGGAAGCGTCTTCGGAAAATACGGAGAGGGCTACATCCGCTTCTCATACGCAACTAGTATGGAAGTCATCTCAGAGGCTATGGAGAAGGTTAGAGAGTTCGTTCTGAGAATCTCTTGAGAAGCTTGACCCACGTATAAACTGGAACGGCTGAGAGAACATTTCCAGAGACAAGGAAGATGAAGCAAGAATTTGTCGCAACAATTGACCAAGGTACAACCGGTACTAGATTTGCGGTTTTTCGGAAAGACGGAACTGTCGTTGCCTTCAGCTACAAGGAGCACAGACAGATATACCCCAGACCAGGATGGGTTGAGCATGACCCGTTGGAAATCTGGCGAAAAACCCGGGCAGTCATAAAGGAGGCTTTAGAAAGGTCAAAGATTGAGTCTGACGAAATATGTGCTGTTGGGGTCACAAATCAGAGGGAGACAGCGCTTGTCTGGGATCGGCTTACTGGAAAACCGTATTATGACGCTATTGTGTGGCAATGCACGCGCACGGAAAAGATTTGCCAAGACCTAAAAGACAGAGGACTGGAACCCCTAATAAGGGAGAGGACTGGACTCTACGCTTCCACATATTTTTCAGGTCCGAAGATAAAGTGGATACTGGATAACGTTCCAAATGTCAGAGAGCAAGCGGAGAACGGCAGAGCCGTATTTGGCAATATGGACACGTGGATTATCTGGAATCTAACCGGAGGACCCAAAAGAGGCTGTCGTATTACAGATTATTCTAATGCTTCGAGAACCATGCTTATGGATTTGAGGAAGCTCCGTTGGAATGAAGAGATCGCCAATGAGCTCGGCATCCCGTCTCAGATGCTTCCTGAGATCCGTCCTTCCTCGGACAAGGAAACCTATGGGTTCACATGCGAGGATGACGTTTTCAAAGCTGAAATACCAGTATGTGGAGATATAGGAGACCAACAGGCAGCGCTTATAGGGCAAACTTGTTTCGGAAGAGGAGAAGCTAAAAACACCTACGGGACCGGATGCTTTATGCTAATGAATACAGGCGATAAGCCGGTTATGTCCAGACATGGTTTGATCAGTACGTGTGCTTATGGCTTCGAGGAAAACAAGTGTACCTATGCCTTAGAGGGATCCATCGCTATAGCCGGTGCACTCATCCAATGGCTAAGAGACAACTTGAAGATCATCAAGTCAGCATCTGAGACTGAGGAGATCGCCAGATCGGTTGCTGAAGAGGGCTCGGGAGGAGTCTACTTTGTTCCAGCGTTCAGCGGCTTGTTCGCACCTTACTGGGATATGTATGCCCGAGGATGCATTGTCGGGATCACGAGATACACGAAAAGGGAGCATATGGTCCAGGCTGCTTTAGAAGCGGTATGCTACCAGACTAGAGATGTCCTAGAAGCTATGATGGAGGATTCGGGAATTAAAATCACCGAGCTAAGGGTTGATGGGGGGGCAACTGTGAACAATTATCTGATGCAATTGCAAGCCGACATACTGGGTGTTAATGTGGTCCGTCCAACCGTGACCGAGACGACTTCTCTCGGAGCGGCCTACTCAGCCGGGTTAGCTGTGGGATTCTGGCAAGACTTGGATGAAATCAGACATAACTGGAAGATCGACAAGGTTTTCACTCCTGAATGGTCAGAAGAGAAGCGTCATAGGATGTACAAAGATTGGAGAAGGGCTGTTGAACGTAGTAAGAAATGGATTGAAAAGTAGGTTCACGTGTTCTCAATATCTTTCGTGGCGACTATATCTATCCCTAGATTCAATATGTTTTTGACGATGATATCTCCAAGCCTTATCGGAGCAGACACCACAATTCTAGCCATTTCTAATGCGCATGGCCTGAGCATATCTTTAGGCACAGGCTTATTTGAGCGGACAGATACTAGCGGCATTCTTCCGCCTTTAACTCTTACGGTTGTGAAGAAGTCCCTTACCGGAGACTTGACTTCTTGTACGCCGTAGTCTTTTCCGCGTCCACACTCAGCATTTTCAACTTCAACGATTCCGCCGTTTTTGATCTCAACCTTCATCTTGCATCCCATGGGGCACAATATGCATACGATTTCACAAGTCTCTGTCTCCAATCTTAAAGACCTCTTTACATGCTCATAGTTGCGGTTACGGGTTTAGGAGTTTGACAACAAACTTATATGGTTATCAGGCGGACGGACGAGGCGTGTGTTTTGGGGTCTAAGGTAATCTGGAAAGGGAGGCGTAGCATCAGTTCCCTTCCGACAAAGCCGTTTCGGTTCGGGTTGGCTATCTTGAAGGGGTTTCTTGCTTCATCATCCCAGAATCTTACGGACTGTCCTCTTGTGACTGTACATCGGAATTTTGCGTCCTCATCCTTTACACAGATCCTGACCTCTCTTGGGTAGAAGCTGTACATTTTCCCCAGGTGATAGCTGGTGCGGTACTCGCACCATTCGACCGGCGGGCCTATTCTCTCGTAGGTATCTTGGCCGAAGACATGGATGTTAGGGTTTCCCGTGTCGAAGTCAGCTGTTACACGTATTTCTTCAGTCAAGGTCTTCTCGTCGCTCCACGCAGGGCTACCTAGGTAGACCTCGATGGTGGGATAGTAGTCCCCGTTGCTCAAGTGAACCCATTTGGCACCAGTTTCTGCCTCTTCCACAGGTAGCTCTCCACCTACTGTGTAGCAGGCTTTTCCGGATTGCTCAGCCAGCTCCTTCACTTTTTCAGCGGGAGGACCGTATGGGTCGTTGGAGGTGAGGACGACTTTCTGGTCGCAGACGACGATGAATTGGGCTTTGTTTTCCTTCAGTTTTTCCCTTATCCATTCTCCGTATTTTTCGTGGAGAAGCTGATACAAGGTGTCGATCTCGTCTATGTCGAGGTACTTGAATACGTTCAGGGGCACTTCGAAGGGGTCAACCGCCCTCGGTGGAAGCTTGATGAAGTTGATGATTTCCATAAACTGCTTAAATGCTTCTTTGTGTTCTTCGCGGACTTTGGAGCTGATTTCCTTTAGGCTTGAGTCGATAATCTTGTTCATGCCGTCCTTTTCGGCGTCCCTGTACACTTTGCTGATAGACTGAACCGCAGATTTTACGGTTTCATCTTCCTTGGACACTATAGACGCAATGGCAATCATAGAAATTAGGTTCGTCCATGTGGGGAATATTCTTTCACCCTTGTCGATCAAGTGTTCCCGACGATCTATGGCTTTATCGTAGGATCTGAAGGCTTCAGCATGCCTACCCAGATGGCTGAGCGCAACACCCCTATTGAACCATGTTGAGGCATCGATTCGCTTCAACTGTAATGCTTTTTCAAAGTACTCTAGAGCTTTGTCATGCTGGTCTTGCATGCCAACTGCCGCGCCCAATCCGTACAGGCATTCGCCAATCCTCTTCGAGTCACCCAACTCCTCAGCATAGCGAAGGGCCGACCCGTAAAAGGATTCCGCTTCAGCATATTCTTCGCCGTGAAACTTTGCATCACCAAGCTGGAGGGAGAATAACAAGAGAAGGTTCTTTTCAGCAACTTCCTTTGCCCGCATCTTCTCTAGTTTCTCAATGAGTGGGAGCAACACCTCTGTTCTCTCATAATCGTTGTCCTCATGTAACTTAGCAATTTCCTCGCCATGAGTGACTAGCTCCCTTATGTCTTGCTCCTTAGCTTTTGGTACTTGAGTTTCAAAAACAGCCTTTAGAACCTCAGGTGCCACACCGACCGAAACAGAGTCGAAATATACCGTTTCCTTCGCTATGCGTTCCTCTCCTTTTCGCCTAAGAACATCTTCTCTTTCTATTCTTATAGCAGGAGCCGGTTCAACGCGCACTTCTTCCTTCGGGGCAATGCTTTCTTCTCCCTTCAGGGTTAGATAAGCAATTATCAAACCTGCTATCCCAATCCATGCTCCCACAAGTATTCCCGAAATTGTCATATCTACGTATCCCAAAATCCCTAGGATCACAAAGAAAACTGTTCCTCCAAGTCCCGAAGCCAATACAATCTTCGGAGCCAAATTACGCAACCCGAAGACACCTTGTAAAATAAGTAAGGTTTTGACCCTCATTAATTCTTTGCGGCTTTGGCAAGCCCCAAAAGATCTCGTGACAAGCCAAGTTTCTATCGCAGATCTTCCAATCGTCTTCTGTTTGTTGGGGAGTTCAGCCACAGCTTGAAGACCTTCTTTGCGTGTTCATGCTTACAGTTATCTCCTCTTCTTTCTCCAAATCTCCTAACCTTTCTGCTGTAAGCTCGATGGTTGTGAGTTCAGCAGGTTTGACTACACGCTTATGGACGACGATGCTCTGCCCTATCGTTATGTCGGAATCGAAGGCTGGACTCTTCACGCGCGCGTAGAGTGTCACAGGATTCTGTCCGCTTATGACTTGAGGTACTACATATCTGATTTTTCCTTCAGCTCTGAGTGAGATTCTTCTCTTTAGCGGAGGCAGCTTTCCAAGAATCCTTTCTGCTGCATTCCTTCCAGCCGCCTCTCCTTCTTGAGTCACGTGATCAACCAGATCGTGAACGTGAACAACGTTGCCGCAGGCGAAAATGTTCTCAACGGAGGTTTCCATGTGCTCATCAACTATAGGTCCACCAGTTTTCGGGTCGAGCGTCAAACCTGCCTTCTTAGAAAGCTCATTTTCGGGAATCAGGCCTACTGAGAGTATGAGCGTGTCGCATTCGATCATCTTAGCTTCGCTAGCTATTGGGTTTCCCTTATCATCCAGCTTCGATACGGCTACGGCCTCGACTCTATCAGATCCATAGATGAAGGTTGCAGCATGCTCAAGATAGAGGGGGATACCAAAGTCTCTCAGGCATTGGAGGTTTCTGTCAAGTCCACCCGGATAAGGCATTATCTCCACCACTCCCTTGACTTCCAGGCCCTCCATCGCGAATCTTCTAGCCATTATCAAGCCGACATCTCCAGACCCCAATATCAAAGCTTGCTTGCCTGGAACATAACCCTCGATATCCATGAGCCGTTGAGCCGTTCCCGCCGTGAAGATGCCGGCAGGTCGTGTACCAGGAATATGCAAGGCTCCGCGACTTCTCTCACGGCATCCCATAGCCAATACTATGGTGTTTGCTTGGAGCTCCATCAAGCCCTCGGATTGGTTGACTGCCAAGATCTTCCTATCAGAGGTCAGATCCAGAACCATTGTTTCAAGCTTATACTCAATCTGTAACTCGTCTACCTTTCTGATGAACCTGGTGATGTACTCTGGGCCTGTTAAGTTCTCTTTGAAGTAGTGCAGCCCAAAGCCCGTGTGAATGCATTGGGGGAGTATGCCGCCCAGCCCCTCGTTACGCTCAAGTATTAGTACTGAGTCGATCCCGTTCTCTTTTGCAGCTATTGCTGCGGCTAAACCGGCAGCTCCTCCACCGATTACAACCAGGTCGAATCTCCGTTTACTCATTCCGTCCCATCCCCAAGAAGAAGCTGCTTGGCTGGATGTGGCAAAATCTTGGAGTCGCCACCTCTCTTTGTCACCTCTTCAACGGGCAACCCGAGTTCCCTCGCAATTATTCCGATAACGTGCGGGGTGCAGAATCCGCCTTGGCATCTTCCCATGCCGGCTCTGGTGCGATACTTGACCCCGTCGAGTGTTGTGGCGCCACGTCCTATAGCGTCCAGTATCTCACCTTCAGTCACATATTCGCACCGGCATACAACGTGACCATACCGAGGATTCTGAGCTATCAGCTCCTTCGTTTTCACAGGATGAAAATCCCGGAGGGGATGGATCATCGGCTTCCTGAAGGGGGTGAAATTCTCCTTCTCTTGGAGGACTAATCCCTCCCCATTGAGGATGTTAACCACCATCTCCGCGATGGCTGGGGCCGAGGTTAAGCCGGGTGATTTTATGCCAGCAACGTTGATGAATCCATATGGTTCTCTGTAAGACTTTATCACGAAGTCTTCCGTCGTAGGCTGGGGGCGGAGCCCTGCGAAACCCGAGATTATAGCGTCATGTCTAGCCGATAGTTGGGGTACGAGCTTATACGCGCCATGCAAGACCTCTCCAAGCCCAGCAAGAGTTGTGGTCACGTCCATCTTATCCTTTATGTCGCGCACTGTTGGTCCCGCAATTATGTTGCCATCCACAGTCGGCGTGACCGTTATTCCTTTGCTTATCGGGCTGGGAACCGGAAATAAGACATGGTTTACGATCTCACTCAAGTCCTTATCATAAATGACGTATTCGCCCTTTCTTGGAATGATCTTGAACTCGTTTATTCCGGCCATGGATGAGACAACGTCTGCAAATAAACCTGCGGCATTGACCACATATTGGGTGTAAATTCTTCCTCTACTTGTCTGGACTGCCTTCACCTCACCGTTTTCCACGACTACGTCTAAGGCTTTAGTTCCCAGAAGGACCGGAACACCATTTTGTTTCGCATTCTCCGCTAAAGCCATTGAGGCCTCATAAGGCGAGAGCACACCCGCGGATGGTGCATGCAAAGCTGCAATCGCCTCGCTGTTCAGGTTAGGCTCGATCTCAAACAGTTCCCGGCCCTCGGCAATCGTAAGGTCTGGGACGCCGTTTCTCCTTCCACGCTCCATGAGTTCGTCTAGAACTGGCACTTCCTCTTCTTTCAACGCGACCACAAGGGAGCCTATCCGTTTTAGTGGTATGCTAAGCTGGGCGGCAAGTTCTGACCAGAGAACATTTCCTTTAGGACACAACTTTGCAGCTAGGGTTCCGGGCTTATCGTCGTAGCCTGCGTGAACTATAGCCGTATTCGCCTTTGTTGCACCTGCGAAAGCTATGTCCACTTCCTTCTCGATGAGGGCAGCTTCGATATTGTACTTGGATAATTCACGAGCTATGGCGGTTCCCGTTATCCCGCCGCCAATTATCAGGACAGATGTTTCCATACCGGACCACTCGAGGTCTTGACAAGTCTGTCGTAGATCGTTGTGAACTGTACACCACATTTTGGTAGATAAATGTTAATAGGCGTTTTTTCCATTAAGCGACGTGAAACTGTGTCATACTTGCTTCATGTGACGGAAAGTGGTTATGGGTAGAATCGGTGTTCTGACCCGTGGCTGAGATGCTCGAATAATGTCGGCACAGCGCATTAGTGGGTGACTACGCCAAGTTGCTCGCTAGAGCCAAATATGAAAGAGAAAGCCTCTAGTTAAGTTGGCCTAGCTAAGTATAGATCATCAGATTGTTCTCGTCCATTCTGGACAAAGACGGCTCCTGGACTCTGGAAGGTTATGAATTCAAGTAAGGGCGTGGATGATCGACTGTGCGTAGATCTCGGCTGCGGCCACAATTTCTTTCACGTCTACGTGTTCGTCTATCTTGTGGGCTTGGCTTAGCCTTCCGGCGCCGAATATGACAGTTGGAACGCCTCTTCTTACCAGGTGAACCATCTCGCAGGTCGCTTCAAAACCTAGCGTCTTGGGTTTTGTCCGGGTTACTTTCTTTATGGCCCGCCTAAAGATCTCAACTATTTCTGCGTCAGGCTTGGTCTCTGAAGCTTGCAGTAGCACGTACCTCTCTAGTTTGTATCTGAAATCCCGGTCTTTTCTCTTTATGGATTCTAGTAATTCGATTAGTTCCGATTCGGCCTCTTCTGCATTCTCTTGAGGTATCAATCTTCGGTCTATTGTGGCTTCGCAATAGTCAGGTATTATGTTGTCTTTCTCTCCTCCTTTGATTGTGCCGATAGCGATTGTCGGAGGTCCAACTAACTTGTGTCTCTTTTTCATCAACTGGCCGGAGTATCTATCCAGTTCCCGACATACCTTTACCATTTTTTGGATGGCGTTTACGCCTTCTCTCGGAGAGCTTATGTGAGCAGCCCTACCGAACGTGGAGAGTCTCCACCTGACGGCTCCTTTGTGGGCAGTCTGTAAGGTGAGTGCTGTAGGTTCTCCAACAACGGCCATGTCCGCAAGGTAGCCTTTGGATAATAGGTCCTCGGTTCCGAAGCCAGAGACTTCCTCGTCTGAGACAAGGCATGTTAAGAGCTTACCATTCAACCTGGCATCCGTGTTCAATATCGCCTCTGTAGCCGAAATCCAAGCTGCTATAGAAGATTTCATGTCCGCTGCTCCTCTTCCATATAGTTTGCCATCTATGATCTCTCCAGAGAACGGCTCGATACTCCATCGATCTATATTCCCAGCTGGAACGGTATCTAGGTGACCGTCAAACATCAGCGACCGACCTTTTCCAAGATCTACATGACCGACCACACTAGGCCTTCCCGGTTTAAAATCATATTTAGAAACTTTTAGCCCGAGTTCTCTAAGCTTTGACGCGAGGAAGTCGGCGATCTCCCTTTCGTTTCCGGGAGGATTTTCGCTCGGTATTCTAACCAGTGTGGTAGCTAGGCTCAGAAGCTTTTTCTCATCGATTTTGATTTCCATAGTTCTCGCAGACTTGATTTTAAGAGCCACCTTTTATTTTTTAACCCATGTCGATCAGAGACTTGGAAGAGAGAGCTTTAGAAGCCTCAAAGGTCTTAAATAAGTTGACAATAAAATATTGCCCATACCTATAATAGTTTGATCGATTAGTAAACCGACATTTTTAGATTCTTCGAACCAGATCCTTATCTAATTGCGTGAATTAGATAAGGGGACTGATTCTCTTTGCGACACATCTAAATGCATACATCATGAATGTGATGCAAGTCATTGTGGTGATACTGTGACTATAGTAGTAGATCCTGAGACAAGACAGATAGGGACATATAAGTGTGTGTATAACTGTAGGCCTGGGCCTTGTGCAGGTGGATGTGCATTTGGCGACTACGCAGATTCTTGGGCATGGGTATTCACCGACTGTGTGCCGAGTAATTTTTGCTGCTCCGATTCTGGTTGTTCTGGTTTTGATACTAGAACAAAAGCAGAAGGAGGGACGGGTTATAAGTATGTTTGTGATTGTCCTGGTGGTGGATGTTCTTTGCGAATTGCCAATGATTACAGATGTTACCTGAAACAAACTTGTTCTAGCAATAATGAGTGTGCCCCTGATTGGTGTTGTACTGATAATCCTGGAGGAGTAACCAGTCCAAACACTATAGACAATAAATGTGACTATAAAGGTGATGTAGAGGATGAAACTAGTAAGAATTATATTTGTACAGCATCAAGCCGAGCGGGATGGGTTGAATGCAATAAAGATAATTTAAACGAGATAAGAGAGGGTTATGTTTGCACGAGTGAAGGATGGGTTGCTGTTTCTGGTGGGTCTCAACCCAGCGAAGCTCAAAAAACTTCCAACTTTTTTGATTTGCTCATTCAACTCTTCAAAAAGATATTCTTCTTTCTTTAAGATTTCGTAAGCAATTAATCCTCATAAGTTTATTTTTTTGATTTTCTATCTAATCCCTCTTCATGGTATATACCTTCTGGTCGCCTAACCATTCCCAGATTCTTTGTATGTTATAGTCCTCTACTAAGAAATCTCCAAGAGCGTACATTCCAAACCCATTCGCAGGAGCAAAATAAATATTCAAACTAGGATGTTCTTTCTTTACTTCTATAACAACATACGTTGGAATACAAACCGCAGATTCTGAACCTGGTGCACCGGGTGGATATCGATCAATGCATAGACGAGAATTTGGAAAGCCGGCCATACGTAACACTCCTGGAACTACAAAATATTGTGCGTCCACCTCAGGTATAATTCTAGGATCGGCTCTTATCCTTCCAATCACATACCTCACAGGATCCCAGGATGACCAAATTTTTAATAAAGATTGGTCTAACTTCGCATACTGCTCTTTCGTACTTGGCAATCCATGATGATCGGCTATCCATTGCCAGTACATCCATCTACTGTGTAAATATAGTTCAGAAGGATTGCCGGTCTTCACTATTACTAAACTCTTATACTTTTCTAAACTTAATCCAATTAAGCCATGCTCATTCACATAATCGAAAACCTTACTTTCGTCTACGACTACGCTCCTATATTCTCTCGATATGTTTTGGAGCAATTCATAAGACTGAAGTAAATCAATCTTTGTGCCCTCTATTCCATATACCCTTTTCCCATCCTTTATACTATACGTCGCTGATGGTAAGTAGAAGACTTTAACCAGAGCAACCCTCAAATCATTCATATCCGGATATAATTCCATTAACTTCGTTCCATTGGTCCATGGAAAATCTTGATTACGAATCATACCGCTATCGTTGTGTGCAGATAAGTATTTCTCCCATTGAAGCATGATCACGTCCCATACTCTGGGATCAGTGGTAGTAATGTTTTTATCGTAGTAACTTATTCCCCAAGCCTCGTCAAAAAGACAAAAATCATTAGCTATAACTTTTCCATTAAGTGCTAGGTATACTCCCGGATTCTTTAATATATCAAAACCAGTCTGATTAATCCTCCTCAAAAGCTCGGTCAACATCCAAGTTTCTCTAGCTGGTATAGGAATGAGGTAAACATCACTCGAATTGACACTTTTGAATACAATCGGAGAAAAATTGAGTAAATACTTACCTTCCAGTCTCTGGGTGGCATTAGTCAATCGCCATAAATCGTTTCTACCGAATTCAGGCAACCCAAGCTGTTCATTCGCTATCGTTACGTTGTTCACACCGTAGATCGAAACTAAACACAAATTTTTATTAATAAGGTCTAAATCCTGATACTGTTGCAACGCCTTTAATGCCAAATCATACCTGCTCGTTGTTATCTGCGGATCCCTCATGAATAAATTGTAAACTATTCCGGGAAAGGTTGCGTTCTTGGAATAGATCGGTAAAACTATCTGGTAATCTCTAGCAAACTGTGAACATTCCTGCAGAAAACTTAACCCATCGTATCCGTTGCTGTTAACGAAGTAAATGTAAGAGACCGCATGTATCAACCCTTTGAAAGCACCAGTGCCTTCATCATTAAAAGTTTTCTCAGCCAATAACTGATCTTCAACCCAGGCTTTGAAAAAATCTACCCAAGTCTCGTTACCGTTCTGTTTAGGATATTTAGAAAAGAACTGGTCTATCTGTTCATCCGTACCTCCAACTCGCTTGTACGGTGCCTTCCTCTGTTCAGGTAAATGAATGTTATAATAATAATGTAAACCCAGTGTCCCTCCTGTTAATAAAATAAGTATCAACCCAGCTATTTTATATTTCAGGGGAATCGGTCGTCTAGGTTCTCTGACAGAAATTCTTTCGTCTATGTAAGCCTTAAACGTATTTTCTAACAGATACGGGTTGAAGTCTGGAATCATCCCAGATTCTACCCCTCTTTTGATATAGTCCAGTCGTTTTACCAGTGATATGGCAGTTGGGTCGTTCATAGATGCTAAAGCGCGCATCAATCTACCGAATTCGGATATTTTTCTCCACGCCTCTGCCCTGTCGCCGACGTACGCTATTCCGTTTTCTGAAATGTACAGAAATGGCCTCCCGTGTCTTTGTGAAACCTCATTCAGAGACTCCTCTTCGTTTTTCTTCGCATTTTCCAGGTTTGATGGGAGTTTTACAAGCCCGCCCCAACGGCTCTTGAAATCTAACCAACATTTCTTGTCTTCCTCTATTTCTTTCAACTCCTTTTTTAATATTTTCGAATCTAAATCTTCACCCTGCACCAGCTCTAATTCAAGGCTATCAAATTTCTCCTCGACTGTCTTTCTCAGCCTGCTGAAAAGTTCTTCGTTCTTCAGTTCTATCTTACCTTTAGAATCGGTGTCAACGAAAAAATAGCCGTGTCTGGTCGGAACAATCCCATATTTTGCTATGTCTAGAAGGTCTTCTTTTAGTTCCCCTTTGTCGACTGCCTCAGAAACTTTGGCGAGTATACTCATATAGTCGTTTCTAAGGGTAAAATCCTCCAACTCAAAAAGCAGAATTCTCAATTGTTTCTCTCTTTCCCATAGTTGTTCTAGCGACCCAGAATCTTCTCTGACAGCATACAAATCTGGCAGTTTCAAAGGGTCAAGATCAATTCCCGTAGTCTCCATAGCTAAGGATAAAAACCTTAAGCTTAAGAAACTTTCGCCCTAGCACTTTATCTCAAAAGAAATCTTCTATTTCCTTCTCCAAAACAAATAAAAAACAACACCTACTAAAAAAAATCATCACAATCAATGACTGGTTAAGAATCGCAAATTCATCAACGATTCGGCTACTTATAGATTCACTGAAACGAACTCTGTCTTATTTCAGATCCAAGTCATTCAAGTAGTAAGTTTTATCTTCTTCTTGTTCAAGTTTCCGTCTTGTTCTCTGCCTTCCCTAGGATATTCTTGCCCAGTCACTCGACATCATCTCTTCAATCTTCTTCCAGACATTCTCAGCCTCTTCTCTCGAACCCAGCCTTTTGAATATCTCCGCAGCTCTGTTCAGATACTCTGTTGCGCTCGCCCTATCACGCTTCTGCTCGTAAACTGCAGCGATTTCGAAGTAGGTTTTGGCTAGATGAAACTGGTGAGCTGGAACTAGAAGCTCCATGCTCCGCTTAAAGTGCTCTTCAGCCTTGGTCCAGTCTTTTTTAGCAGCCGCCACCATGCCAAGTGCTCGATAGGTCACACCGTAATAATAGTAATTCCCTAGCTGCTCTTCGAATTTGATGGCTTTTTCGCAGTCTTTCTGCGCACTTTCCAAGTCGCCTAGTTCTACGCATAATAATGCCCTGTCTGAACAGGCTTCAACCAGTTTGGCATAGAGACTAGTTTTCTCAAAGGTTTTTATGCTCATATCGAAATGTTCTAAAGCCTCTTCGAATCGTCGGAGAAACGTCTTTATGAATGCCAACTCAGCGTGGATGATTGCTATCCACAACATATCTCCTATATCCTTGAATATTGCTAGGCTTTTCTCACAGCTTTCGATGGCTTTCCCCCAATTGTTCTCCATTTCATGTAATCCAGCGTTGTGATAATAACCTATTGCTACGTTTCTTTCGTCTCCAGCTTCTTGACAGAGATCTATCCCTTCGTCAAGGAGCTGCTTCATCGTGACAAGATCGCCTTTGCGTAAATAGAGTAATGCGGTTTCTAAAAATGTGCTTCCAAGCTCACTCCGTTCCTTGGCCTCCTGAAGAAGCTTTATGCTTTTTGTGAAGCAACTCTCTGCTGTCTTCAGGTCACCTCTGCCAAGATACGCTTTTCCAAGATATTTCATTATCTTTGCAGTGAGAATCGTGTCTGACAGCCTCTCCGCCATAGTCAATGATTCTGATAGATTCTCGATTGCCTGCCGGAGCTCTCCGCGAGTTAGGTGTGCTCTACCCTTTCCATATAGAATACAGCACCACGTTTGACCATCGAGGGCTTGTGCCGTGATACTCTTCAAAAGGTCTAAGTACTGGGTTGGGTATCCCCTCTCTAAGCAATTGGGCCTCTTGAGCTCGAGGTCTTTGCGTATGTTTCGAGCTGCTTTCTGGAAGTCCCCTGCCTTAATCATATGGTGTATCGCTTCTAAGAAGCCCTCTGTGGATTCTTCAGATAAGTAGTATTCGGCTGCCCGCCCATGCATCTCGTTGGCGTCATCTATCAGCCGGTAGCACATGTCTCTGACTACTTCATGTAGAAAATATTTCTCCTCAAGCCTTCCAGTGAGCATTTTCCTTTCAAGGGAGTACAAGGCGCCTCGTATGCCGTTCATGCCCGAAACACTTCGCAGAACATGTTCAAGGCTAGGGGGTGACCGGATAACCTCTTCTGGATTTCAATCGCCTCATCTCGACTCACCTTCATGCCCCTACTGAACAAGAACTCCGAGGTCTCGTCAACATTTAACCCGGAAAGATTCTTCTCGACGACATTGGGGTCAAGAGGCGAAAAGAATTTAGGTCTAACCCTTGACAGTACCACAACCCTCGCTTTCCTCAAATTTTTTTGCAGGTGTCCTAGAAGAATATCTATCTTTTCATCCCGACACCTATGGTAGTCATCGAGAATCACCACATAGTCTTCGCTGTCTATTCCATCAAGGAGCAGAGCCATCTTTGCGGCATCGTCCGTACCGCCAGCCTTTATATAGTTAAAGAGATCAAGATACTGGAATCTACTCAGGAACACTGCAAGCTTGTTTATCAAGAAACCAAACGAATCAACCTCTTTCAAGGTGTGCCAAAATACGTGATGACTTTCTTTGGTGTTTTCCGCGAACTTAGACGCAAGGCTCGTCTTTCCAATTCCCGCCATGCCCTCAATTATGAAGAAGTTCTTTTTGGATTCCAATATCTGTAACTCTTCGATTCTCCCTACGAACTTCGTAGGAACGGGAGCTCTCGAGTCGTGGAGGCTCGTTACAATGAGCATCTTTCCCCCTTCTTCAGATCCCAAGTGCAGTTTGCATCCATCCAAATCAAAGACTATCTCGATTCGGTCCGTGTTTAGGGAATAGAGCCTCACATTCTTCCTTCCTGTCCGCCTCCACCCCCCTTTTACGATGCCCGCCCTCTCCAGAACCCTCAGCCTCTTCGAGATGTGGGTTTCATCCTTCCCAAGAATCTTAGCCAGTATCCTGGGATACGAAGACTCGTTTCGAAGCAAACCCAGAATCTCGATGTTGACCTCATTCGTCAAGAGGTCGAGGAGCTTCCTTCCAATAGTCATCCACTAACACGTCAATTAGGAGATTCTACCTTAAAAAAATTAAGCTTTCCCCAAAAGATTTCTTCGGATTAGCCTCTTTCGGGCAAACCAAATGTTAATACGTGAACATACGCTTAGTATTGAGCGTAGGTGAAGAACATGCCGACATTCTCAGTGATTATGAAGCACACTCCGGAGTCGTGTCCTCTATTTAACGCCGAGTTAAAAGCGAAGTTCAAGCAGGTTATTGTCAAGAGAGAGGAAGTTGCCAAAAGACATGAAGTTAGGGTTCTAAGTGCTTGGACCTCTGTGCTGGATCATCTAATCTTCTATATAGTTGAAGCGCCCTCCCAAAAGTCTGTGGAGGACTACTTCGTAGAAATAGGCTTTGCCTTCTGGAACGACGTTGAAATCCGACAAGTCAAGCTCGTCGAGGACGTATTAAGAAGCATTGAGAAGGCTTCTCCCCCATAATTCCCTATCGAACGAGTGAAATGGGTTCGGTTTGGTGTCCACCGTGAAGCCGAAGATAGATATGAGGGAGCTCGTTGAGCACATAAGAGAATTGACTGGCTTTGACAAGAGGGATATCGAAGAGATATTGTAGGCTGAGAGGGAATATCTAGTCAAGAAGGGAATAAGGGAGGAGGAAAAGTAAACCACATGCATATCTGCACTGGATCGAGGTTATCAGGGAAGATTAGACTTGAAAGTTTGTGATGGAGGACAGAAATCTATGTCAACGTTCGCGAAAGAAGCTGAGAATGCAGTGAGAATGCAGGGGAGAGATGCTCAGCTCCCTCGCTCACACGGAGGCAGTAGCCGGCTCAGATTTCGCCGCTTTACAGTGTAAGGCGAAGCGAGAAGAAGAGAAGTACATCCTCAGCGGGTCCAAAATCTTTGTATGTCATGCCGGGGAAGCAGGCATCAACTCAGTTCTGGCTAGGACAACTGAATCATTCGGGGTTGGTGGTTTATCTCTGCTGTTTATCTCTGCTTATAGTTGAGAAGGGACTCCAGGCCTCGAAATAGGCAAAAAAGAGGACAAATTCGGCCTTCGTGGTGTTCAAAGCAGAGAACTAATCTTCGAAGACTGTGTAATCCCGAGGGAGAATCTGCTTGGAAAAGAAGGCATGGGATTTGTTCAGATGCTAGGCATGGGAGTGACCGCTATCTTGACAGCCGGGATGATTCCGGTCGACATCGCAAGAGCCGCCACGGAAGCCGCCATCAGATACGCCAAAGAAAGGAAGGCTTTCGATCAAACGCTGGGGGGACTTGAAGCTTTTCAATTCATGATCGGCGATATGGTTACTTCCATAGACGCTGCAAGGCTTCTGCTGTACCGAGCAGCTGACTCCGCGGATAAAGGTCAACCGAATCCAATAGAGAACTTCAGCGCTAAGATCTTCTCTGGAGAGATGGCCCTACGGGTCACAAACAACGCTATGCAGATTTTCGGCGGATACGGCTACACAAAGGAATATCCACTTGAAAGGTACCACAGGGACGCTCGGGCATCCACCCTATATCCACTCGCGTCAGAATTGTACAAAGCAGTCCTCGGAAGAATGGTGTTGGGCTTGCCGCTGCCTTGGAGAGGAATGCCACCTACGGGACCGCCTGGAGGTTCACAGAGACCAAGCCCTTCAGGATAGGGTCCTTCAGAAAGACCTACCATTCAGCGAACCTGATAGAGAATACAACCAAAGAAATTCGGCATACTCGCTTATCTGACCTGAGAGCCCTGCCCCGTCTGCTCAACACCGTATTTTTATCTTGTGATCTCCGTCAACTCACCTATTTCAAGCCCTGCCGCTCTTAGGTTTCTGAGTAGAGGCGTAGCGATAAGGGTTGTGACTACTGCTTGAAACAACCTAACAGCGAAATAGAAGAAAGGCGCAACCTTGAATAAGTCGCGTAAGAGATCGAGAGATAGTATCTGGAATATCCCCTCGTAAACTAGGGGAATAGCGAATAGATCATTACCCAAAGCGTTGTCAGCTTCATTTCCGATGAAAGCCAGAACAAAATAGAGAAGCAAGTCTCTGAACAAAGTCATCCTCATGAGTGTAGATGTCCTCTTGAAGGCTCCTAGGATTCCGGTCAGAACTCCGAGGAACAAGCCGACAACAAATCCTCCACCAATCACAGCACTCCCACAGGAGAGAGCAAAGATTGACGCGCCCCAAATAAACCGTCCCTGAGGCTTAAAGTAAAGTAACGCTGTACAGATGAGCATTCCAACTCCTAGGAGAAGCCAAACATAGCCACAAGACGCCGTCAACAGAACTAGCTCTTTAAACCCAAATCTCAACTCAAGTGTTGTTCCGAAGATCGTGTATTGAAACTTGATAACCCTTCCTTCCGAGGCGATCATCCAAGCGTTCGCGAGTATGAAAGCAGACGCGATCACGGATAAGACCAGGGTTAAATCAACGGTTTTCGTGATCGTTGTCTTATTGAGATTCTGACGAATTCCGATGGAGGTCTTCGCCATCCTATTTACTATGAGGGCGGCAGGAATGATCAATGCAAGAGCTAAGATTTTGTCCCACATAACATAGAATCCAATATCGAAGTATTGATCCCATGGTTGTGCAGGGGGCAGAACCCAGAAAGCTGACACAACTGCGGCAAGCGTCACGAAGGCTATCTTCCATCTTCTCGTGTAGATGAGCCCCACTATGAAGGCATTTATCACTGGCGCTGGCAAGAAGACAGCGCTAGTCGGTGCTGGTATACCGGGAGGCAGTAGCCAAGCCAGAAATGCGCCCACGAAAGCAGTAAATGCGCCTAGGTAAGGACCAAGTATGAGCCCGAATATGGAAGCCATGAAGGCTTCTATCTGGATCGTCACATTCGCTGCGCCTATGGCCTTTATGCCTGGCAGAAAAGATAGTACGTAGTAAAGCGCCCCGAATATGGTAATGAGAGCGATTTTCTTTGCTGTCAGGCGCCTGGTATGTTTCATATTGAAATCCTATGTAAGTTTCTACACAACATAAATAAATCTTTTGCTGCTGACATATACCATGAGCCGAAAACAATAATTAACACACCGAGAAAAACCAATTACTGGCGGTCAAGCCCTATGGGAGAACGGCTGTATCCTTACGTAATTTTCCTACCGAAGGACAGAAAGCAGTTGGTTCTGAGGGCCATCTTCGGATCCATGGTTCCTGTTGACATTCTGAAATTCTCTGTCAAACAAGGAACCTCCCAAAAGATCTATCAGAGGGACCTCATCGAAAACCTCGGTTACTCGAACAAGACTATTATAGAATATTTGAAGACGCTAACTGAACTGGGCGCATTGGAAGAGCGCATGGAGAAAACAGAAAGCGCTGGACGCACGGTCTGGTTGAAGTCTTACACCATGTCAGATCTAGGCAGGTGGTTCGCTTTACTACTCGTTGAGGAGGAAAGCCTTCCAAGCGAGGAAAAGATGGAGATAATCCGCATCGCTTTCAGATCTTACACGAAGTGGATCAGGGAGCTGTCCAAGAAGTTAGGAATGAACCGAGAAGAACTCTCGAACATCTTTGAAGAGGAGATGAAATAGATTCGCTCTATGTTGTGATTGCTGTTCACAACTATAAGCGATCCATGAACGGTTGCATGCTCAAGCTTTCTCCTGAACTCGATCCCAGTTGCGACTGAACCGTTTGGCGCTGTCCTCTCTACCGTCTTGGACTATTATGCACAATTAGACACAAAACGAATGCAGGTTGACTACCACGTCCCGCTTAAAAAAGTTTCTTCACAGTATATTATGTTCTTTATAACTCTTATGGATTGTCGAAAAGGCTTTTATCACTCAGTCTGAAACAATATCTTGAAGATTTGCCTATGCCTCCCCCAGACCAATACTCATTTGCAAGATTTGAAGTTAGGATGCAATGTACGGTTCAAACCACTAGAAAAAGGGAATACTCTTGATAAAGAAAGATATAGCCTGCAAGATTGAAGAACAATTAGTCGGTCGCAGAAGAGAGATACGTTTGATCTTAGCTGCAGTGACGTCAAGTACCCCTGTTATGATTGAAGGGGGAGTAGGACGAGGAAAGACTAAGGTTTCCCTGGAAGTCGCCAAGGCTTTAGGACGCCCCTTTTTCAGAGTGGATGGAGCTCCGGACATTACTGTTCAAAAGATTGTAGGATGGTTTGACCCTCCTCTCGTTTTGATGGAGATAGATGAGGCGAAGAAAAGAGGCGTCAAACCAGGTTTTTCTTGGGATACTTTCATTCCTGGACCTCTAACTGAGGCTATGATGAAGGGTGGAATCCTCTTTGTGAACGAAGGCACAAGACTTCCTTCCGATACTTGGAACGCTCTGTTGACTGCCATGGATGAAAGGATATTGGTTATCCCCAAACTTGGAATAGTAGAGGCTAAGCCTGAGTTCTCAGTTATTGTCACAGCCAATCCCATGGAACATGCTGGAGCTTATCCTCTTCCCGAGGCAGCCGCAGACCGTTTTGTCTGGATCCCCATGGATCGTCAAGATCCCTCAGAGGAACGACAGATCATTAGTCGTGAGCTTCTTGCTAGGGGGTACAAGGAGATAGCGATGAATAAGGAGGCCCTTGATATTATTGAGGGATGTGTGGATCAGACTTATCATCATCCTGACTTGGTTACAGGAGTCTCGGTTAGAGCCGGTATACAGATGGGTTGCGTACTCGCTGAGTTGGGAGGAGATTTCAAAGACGAGAATATGATTCTTCAAGTTGCTTTCATGGCTTTCGAGAAGAAGCTGAAGATGAAGGATAACGTGTCCAAGACCAGAGAAGAGATCATAGCCGAAGTGGTGAACTCCGTATTTCATGGACCCTTTAAAGAGAGAAGTAGTGGTCCACCTGAACCTCCCAATGTCTTTTTCAGAAAAAGCGAAAAGAATCCTTCAAAAGAAAATGTGATTAGGCAAGGAAAAGGCATTAAGGGTGAAAGTCATGTAAGAGAGGTGTCTACCTACCCGTCTTTGAAAGTTCTTCCTAAGAGAGAGATTCATGTACTAAAGTCCTATTGTAAGGATAGACCTGAAAAGGTTGCAGGACAGCTTAACGGCGATCCCGAATATACTAAAGAGGTACAGGGAGCAGATCCTGAAATCTTTTTGGAGGTCTTCCACAAAGTTCGTCCCTGGCTGCACGAAAAGGTCTACGATTTGATTCTTCACACTTATACAGATAGCGTCCTAAGGAAGGCTGAAGAGATTTACCTCACAGGTATGAAATCACCTATCATGATGAGAGTTAATTATGAATCTGGAAAGGGTGAGGTGGATTGGGATGAAACCGTAGATAAATATGCTGAGACTAGGATGATAGACCATGACACCATAGTTGCTAAGGAACCACTACGCACCAAACGTTCCCTGGTTCTCATGATGGATCATTCAGGCTCCATGACTGGGAGAAAGATCCTAACAGCATCTCTGTGCACCGGTGTACTTTCGTACGCCCTAAAGGACGAAGAGTTTGCTGTCCTTCTCTTCAACAATGAGGTTCTTACTCTTAAGGAGATGAACAAACGAAAAGACCCCCACAGGCTCATTAGAGAGATCTTAGAGCAGCCTCCTAAGGGTTTTACAGATATAAAAGGTGCTCTCGAAATTGGATTGGAACAGATAGAGAAGGCTTCGTCCAAAGTTAAGATGGGGATTCTAATCACAGATGGTATTTACACTGAAGGAAACCCTGTTCCTATTGCTGAGAAATACCCAACTCTTCACGTATTGGGAGTTCCAAGCAAGAAAGGAAAGACCATAAAGGTTGAAAATTGTGAAAAAATTGCTGAGGTTGGGAAAGGAAAGTTCTTAATGCTCAAGAAATATGAAGATATACCCTCGACCGTACTGAAAATATTGGCTTGAAGCAAAACAGAATGAAATTAAAAATCTGAGAAATCGTCACCAAAAAACGTTTAAGACAATAACAAGAACGGAATTTCTTAATCTTTGGTAATATGTCTCTTGGAACGGGAAAAATCCGTCGAAAGCAATGTGAAAAAACTGCATTCGAAGTCATAATCCGGTTGGAAATTACGTCTAAGTTTACGATCGCATCTGGAGCCTAACAGAAATTCATTAACGAAACCAGTAGGGTAGGATCAGCAAGCAATTAGAAAAGGAGACCGGAAAGTTGGCTTCCTGAGCTCATCTTTTCAAATTCTTCATCCCTCTAAGCCTGTAAACCCATGCTTGATCTCCTAAGGTAAGTATTGTGAGTTGAAAAGGCAGATAGCATGGATGAATGAGCCCACTTTGCAACCACTTGAATTTCTTTATAGCAATAAGTGCGCGCCTCGCGGTGGGCTGATTTCGTATTTTAGAAGCGCAAGCGACCGATGCACCTTCTGTTTTATTAACTCTTTTCTGTGACTCTATCTTTTTACTGAGAATGAATAGTTCAAAACAGGTGAGCAATGGATGTTAGAGCCCAAGGTTGGATTCACCGTCATACATCACCGTCAGGAAGTCGGAGCGGAAGAAGCCCCGAAGATGCTTTCCAAGTACAGTCAGATATTGAAAGATCACCATTTGGAAGTTACAAGGGCTGATGAACCTCTTCACGACGTAAGAACAGTTATTGAGACTGGAAAGAAATTTAGAGATAACCAAGTTGATGTCATATGTGTCCTTGTAGCTACCTGGAGTTCAGACGAACTTGTTGTAGACTTACTAGAAGAGTGGAACGTACCTATCATTCTATGGGGCTTGCCTGGAATCCACACTGGCTCTCTTTGCGGTGCCCAGCAGATAAACTGCGTACTGAAAGAAATCAACAAGCCATGCAAATTTGTCTACAAAGACGACGAAGCTGCGCTTCATGAGATCCTAGTCTATTGTAGGGCGGCAGCCCTGATAAGAAGGCTAAGGACGGCAAAGTTGGGGCTGATAGGGTACAGGGTAGAAGGCATGAGCGAGACGGCCTTCGACGAGTTTGAACTGAAAGGCACCATCGGTCCACGGATCGTCCACTGGGATCTCTGGAAACTGGTAGGCAAGATTGAGAGAGTCCCTAACGATAAAGCCGAGGAGCTGTGGGTGGACATCAAGAAGAAAGTCGGAAAGGTTCACGTTAGAGAAGAGGACGGATTATACTCGGCAAAAGCCTACTTCGCGCTTAGAGAGTTCATTGACGAATACTCGCTTTCGGGAGTTACTGTCAAATGCGTCTACGACTTCATGGGTCATGTCTGTCTGGCTTTTTCTCTTCTAGGCGACGAAGGAATAGCCTGTGCTTGCGAGGGAGATGTGAACGGACTTGTAGCCATGTTGGCGCTTTACGAATTGACACGGACTCCAGCCCATAGTACCGATATCCTGGCAGTCTATGAAGAGGACCATTCATCTATTTACTCTCATTGCGGTTCAGGCGCCTTCTCATTGGCTGAAAAGCCTGAGGACATAACTCTAGACCCAGTGAGATTGGCCAATGAAGGCTTATGCGTGCTATTTCCAGCCCGTCCCGGCAAGGTCACTCTCGTGAACCTAGTTGGTCGTAGAGGTACATATCGTATGTGCGTAATCAGGGCCGAAGCTGTTCGCGTGGAGATGGTCTTTCCTGGCAATCCAGTGAAGGTCCGTTTGCCGGTGTCCATAGACCGGTTTTTGGAGATCGTTTCAAGGGAAGGAATTGGACACCACTGGATGATCGGATACGGCGACGTGAGCGAAGAACTAATCCAACTAGGCCAGCTATTAGGAATAAAAGTGATCCCAATCTCAGATGAAAAAGTATGATCTACTCGTTATTTGCTCATGGAAGCTCCGCCTAAGCCCTCTTCTATCTACATCGCTAAACATCGCAAAAGAGAATGGAAGAGTGGAGCCTCGGGCCGAAAGAAGATAGCTCACTTGGCCCTGAAAGTTATCTGGAATTTTCGTGGGAAGTTCTAAATAGGTGGGAATTATAGTCCTTCAGTGGATCAAAATGACCAAAGTACTTTGGAGCTTTCCAAATAGACAAATGGCCTAGGGATTTAGACGAGCTTGTTGTTGAGGCATTAAAGGAATGGTGGAAGCCAAAATCTACGTAGACATAAACATCTTTGTATATTGGCTTGGCGACCACCCTCCTTTGGGAAGACAGCATATGACTGGATCAGAAAGATTGAAAACGCTCCCCGTGGGAGATATGTCACACTGAGCCTAACGGTTTACGAAACATTGGTGATCATTGCAGGTTTGACGGGCGAAGGCTTGGAAGACAGACAGTTGGTGGGAGGAGTCGTAGACTCCGTAACAAACCTAAAGGGCCTCGTGATCGAGCCGCTTACACCTGAAGACATCATCCATACATTCGAATTGATAAAAGAATACGACATCGATTATGAGGACTCACTTCATTTGACTACTGCACTTAGAACAGGTGCAAAGGAGATAGTGTCAAACGACAAAGACTTTGGCAAAACACCATTACGAAGACAGTTTCTTTGAAATGGTCTCGTCGACCGCAGATCTCTGAAACTAATGGATGTTTCTACATTAGTTCAAAGATATATAGAATGGCAATCTATAGCCGACTCACAGAGAAAAAAAGATAATTAAGGCATGGCTCCCTAAAGTGCTTTGGAGCCGCGGGTTAGGTTGAATTCCTCGTTCAAACCCTCGCACTAATTGTGCATATTTTTGGATCTAAGGGGTTAAGCAAAAAGGATTGCTGATCTGTCATGATGCGTTGAACTGCCGCTCATCAACCCGTTTCTAAAAGCTGCTTGACATCTTCGACGTATTCTCTGGCTTTCAGGATGTCCTCCTTAATCTTCTCAGGTACGTATTCTCCCTCGTAAAAGCACCTCTCATGGAGGTTGTGTTCTCTAGCCCCAAACCTGTCTCTGAAACCCTTTTCTCTCACTTGAGAGTCCCTCAATTCTAGCGTGTCAAGGGCAAGCCGCCTATCCTTATGACTCCTAATTTTTTCCTCAGGGAACCCTCTTCCAAGGAGAAGAGCGTTAGTGGCTTGGAGGACAGCGTTCCAAGCCTTCTCGGCGGCGTCCCTGATCAAAACATCTTCTTTCTCCTTCTCCCACCTTCCAAACTCGGCTACTGCGGACTCGGCAAACTTCCTCGCCTCAGAAATGTAGTGGTACACACTTCCTTGCCTAACCACTTCATCACGCTCTAGTCATTTACTTACTCATAGAAGTCGTGGAATACTTATTATGGTTTCCTCTAGGCGATTCTGGTGCATTATCGAGTGTTGAGTGGTGATTCCCTTGGTGCACAGTCGAGTGGTGCATTAGAGTGTTATTTGCTTGTTTTCTTCACTTGTCTATTTTCACTTCGCACTCCATTGTAAAGTTTTAAACATTTCTTAATTTGTTCTGGTGTGCAGTCTGGGCATCTTGTAGATGAGTCTAAGTAACAATCGAGCAAACTCTGACCTTCACTTTCGGTCTGCTTTCTTGAGTAAGTCAAACATTAAGTCGTAGCTGAAGTGTTCTAATGGAACTGGTCGAAAATATTCTTGTTGTGCTGGAGACAAATGTCGTGATATTGTTGGAAGAATTTTCATTAAATCTTCTCTATGCAATGCACCATAAAAGCGAACGGACGCACCTTTTCCATTTAAGAAACTTACACTTGAGATTATAACATAATCATGTATCTTTTCCCTTTCTAGTCGAAATCTATCGTCTGGGTATGGAACTTCTAGCCAACGAGCCAATTCTCTCAAAGTTCTGCTTCTTATTCCTAATGTGGTTTCAACTTTGTTAATCCATATTTTGTAGTTAGGTGGAGCATGTTCAACATCACCGACGTATGTTCCAGCCCATTCGTTTCGTATGTTATGTTTATCTAAAATTTTGCCCCAAGCCTTTTCGGATGTCCAGCATTGAAGAAAATTTCTCGCTTTCAGGTCTGCGTCTCTTCCTATCCAACGCTCTTGCTCAATTTTCTTTCTAGCTTTCTGACGAAATGACTCTATGGTTTGCTCGTCAATGTGTTCTTCAAGATACTTATCTAGACTCATGTTCCTACCTTCTCGAAAACCAAGCAATAGTGGTGGTGAACATTTGACACGTATCTGTATGGATAGCCCCAGCATCCTAAAGGTTTGTTGTCTTGACACCATATTCTCTCTTGTTTTAGAAGGAAGAGACCGCTTAGTTTTTTGGCTAAATCCCACGCCACAGGTTTCATTTCCCCGTTTTCTGTTAGGATGTTCTGAATTATAACTACGAGGTATCGGTTAGGTCTCAATAGTTTATGCACTTTGCTGAAGATTAGGTATAAAGCGTTAAGGTATTCTTCGTAATCGTCTATGTTTTCTAAATTTCCTTCATTACCGCCATAGAAAACATCAGCTCCCA